>Ga0181517_10001117_pt1 | contig 30983 bp, 31 predicted proteins | sample PEATcosm2014_Bin_31_FD_119748 | JGI IMG/M metagenome (GOLD analysis project Ga0181517, IMG submission 119748) | Peatland microbial communities from MTU Mesocosm Facility, Houghton, MI, USA - PEATcosm2014_Bin01_30_metaG | ecosystem: Environmental > Terrestrial > Soil > Wetlands > Peat | place... | reverse complement strand
GGAGGATATGGTGAACGCGGTGGGCGATTTCTTCGCGTCCGCCGCCTGCGCCCTGACGCCCCACAATTGCCGGAGCTACATCGACGACCTTCCGCAAGATGTGGACGTGGTGCGGGTCGACCGGGTGGAACGCAAGGTCAGCCGGCCTTACCGGTATATCAATGCGGCGTGAGGAACAACTATGAGCGACCTTTCTATTCCCCGATTGCCGAAACTGTGCGGGGGCGATATTGAGCTTGGAAATTTCGTGATGGGGCTGCCCGACCGCGACACCGGCGCCATGGCGTCACGCGCGCTGCTGGCCGAGATCGAAGGCCTGCCGCGCCAGCAGAGCGTCTTTTACACGTCGCCGTACGAAGGGAGCTGGTCGTCATACAGTTGCGGGAAATCCAAGAGCGAGGGCCATGACGACTGGGATACGCGCGGTTCGAGCGCCCCGAACCCGCAGGACTGGGGTCGTAAATTCCTGCCCACCAACGGCGGCTGCATCTACATCGATCTCGACCACCTGGAGCTGTGTCTCCCCGAAACGCTCAGCGCCTGGGACCACGCGGCCGCCTGGCACGCCATGCTGCGCATCGCACGCAGCGCCATGGATTCGGCGAATGCCCGCCTGCCCGAGGGCCGTTCGATCCAGGTGTTGGTCAACAACAGCGACGGCCACGGCCACTCTTACGGCAGTCATTTGAACTTCCTGGTGAACCGGCGGACCTGGGACAATATCATCCGCCGCAAGCCGCACTATCTCGGCTGGCTGGCTTCGTTCCAGGTATCGAGCATCGTCTACACCGGGCAAGGGAAAGTGGGATCGGAGAACGGCGCTCCCGAGATTCCCTTCCAGATTTCCCAGCGCGCGGATTACTTCGAGACGCTGGTGGGCGCGCAGACCACGTTTGATCGCCCCATCGTCAATTCGCGCGAGGAGGCTCTGTGCGGGAGATTGCGGCGGCAGGGCGACGGGGCCGCGCCGGCTCGTCTGCACGTCATCTTCTTCGATAACACGCTGGCGCATCTCTCTTGTGTGCTCAAGGTGGGCGTGATGCAACTGGCGTTGGCCATGATGGAGGGCGAGCGAGTGAACCCGTCCCTGGTGCTGGACGACCCTTTAGCGGCGCTCGGCGCCTACAGCCACGACCCGACCTTGCAGGCCCGCGCTCGCCTGGCCGCCGGCGGCGAGGCCACCGCGGTGGAACTGCAATTCCTGTTTCTGGAGGAAGCCAAGCGCTTCGCCGCCGAGGGCGGCTTCGAGGGCTACGTGCCCAGGGCCGCCGAGATCCTCGAACTCTGGGAGGACACCCTCGAGCGGCTGCGCGCGGCCGACTGGATGGGCCTGGCGCCCAAGCTCGACTGGGTCATGAAGCTCATGATCCTGCAAAGAACGATGCGCCAGCGGCCCTCGCTGACGTGGGATTCGCCGGAGATCCGCCACCTGGATCAGATTTACGCGAGCCTCGATCCGGGTGGCTTGTATTGGGCCTACGAGCGCAGCGGATTCGCCGAGCGGCTGGTGGACGAGGAGCGCATCCGGCATTTCTGCACCGAGCCGCCCTCCGATACGCGCGCCTGGACGCGGGCGATGCTGCTGCGCACCGCGCAGACCGATTGGGTCGACAGTGTGGATTGGGATTCGATATCGTTCCGCGTGCGTGACGGCGCGTACTGGCCTACGCGGCGGACCGTTGACATGGACAACCCGCTGGGGATGACGGCAGCCGGGATTGCGCCGCTGTTCGAGAACCGCGGCCGTTTCTCGGACCTGCTGGACGCTATCGAAGCGGCTGCTGATGACCGCTCCCTTACGGGGTGCCCTGTCGGCCCGGCTCCGAGCGCCTATCGGAGCCGCGACCGTGAGGGAGCGGTGAGCGCGGATGTTGTGGTAGGAACCCGTACCTTGAACTGAATTCGGAATTGAAAAAGGAGTGACTTATGCGGCAAAGGGAACGGCAGGACAACAGGCCTCCCTCGGGAGGCGGCGGCGATTCGGGAGGCGGGCTAGACCATCTGCGGGAGCAGGCCAATCGCTTCCTGGCGGCCGGGGATGAGGCCATCAATCACGCTCTCGCCGACAGCGACAGCGAAGCGTTTTTGAGAGCCAATCGGCAACACGGCGGGGAGTGATCCATGGTCAGGCCGATGTTCGGGGTGGAAAGCGAATACGCCATCGCCGGAGTCAACGGCAGGGAGCCGATGCGTCACGACGACCTTGCGAATCGGCTGGTGCGGGTGGCCCGCCGCCAGTTGACGCACCTGCCGGACGCGTTCTCGTCTTGGGGCGTGTTTCTGGCCAACGGCGCCCGCTTCTATATCGACTGCGGGTTCCACCCGGAAATGACTACGCCGGAGTGCACCACGCCGTGGGAACTGGCGCGCTACATCAAGGCAGGGGAGCGCACCCTGGAACGGCTGGCGGAGGAAGTGCAAGCCGAAGCCGGCGCGGCCACCGAGATCATGTGCTTCCGCTGCAACGTGGAGTACAGCGGGACGGGCAGCACCTGGGGTTGTCACGAATCGTATCTGCACCGCGCCGACCCGGCTTCCCTTCCCGAGCAGCTCATCCCGCACTTGGTCACGCGCGTCATTTACTCGGGCGCTGGCGGCTTCAACCCGCTGGTGAACTGGCCGGAATTCTGCGTGGCGCCGCGGCTCCTCCATATTCAGCGCGCCATCTCCGGCGATTCCACCGGCAACCGCGGCATCTTTCACACCAAGAACGAGTCGCTGGCGGGCGATGGCTACAACCGGCTGCACATTCTCTGCGGCGAAAGCCTGTGCTCGGAAACCGCCATCGTGCTCAAGATCGGCACCACCGCGCTGGTGACCGCCATGGCGGAGGAAGGACTGAAACCTGGCGCCGGGCTGAGGCTTGAATCGCCCATCGAGGCGTTGCATGCCGTCTCTTCGGACGTAACCTGCAAACGCAAGCTAAAACTCGCCCGCGGCGGTGAGGCGACCGCCATCGAAATCCAGCGCCGCCTTCTGGAATTGGCCGAACGCAACCGGGAGGTGCTGCCACCATGGGCTGACGGAATCTGCGCCTTGTGGCGGCTCACCCTCGGCCAATTGGAAGGCGCGCCGGATTCGGTGGCCACGGTTCTCGATTGGGCCATCAAGCACCGGCTCTTCCAGGACCGGGCCGCGCGCCGCGGCATTTCCGTGCAGCGGTCCGCGTTCCTGAGCTCGATCATCCAGCGGCTGAACGCAGCGCTGGCGGACATCGGCGTGCAGAGCCGGGGCGTTCGTCTCAGCTCGCTGCTGGCGCCCGAGAGCCCCGTTCCCCAGCAAGTGGCGCGCATCGAAAAGGACCTGGCGGCGGAGAAGCTGAGTTGGGACGATCTCGATCACTTCCTCAACCTGCGCGATGAGCTCTACCAGATTGACACGCGCTTCGGCCAGATCGGCCCGCGCGGCATCTTCACTGAACTGGATCGCCGCGGGGTGCTCGATCACAAGGTGGCCGCCATCGATCAAGTCGAGGTGGCAATGGACGAGCCGCCCGCGCTAGGCCGCGCGAGGCTGCGGGGCGAGGCCATCCGCCGCTTGTCCGGGCAGGGTCAGGCCGTGTGCGGTTGGATGTCGGTTACCGGTCCCGACGGGCGCAAGCTCGACCTGAGCGATCCCTTCGCGGCCGTCGAGGTGTGGAGCGGTCCGACCGCCCCGCCGGATGACGAAGGTGCACCGCCGCATCTTGCTGGAGATCTGGCGTCCGACATCCCAACTCGACCGGAAGGCACGCACGATTTCATTGCGCAACGCGCCTACCAACTCTGGCAGGCGAGAGGACGTCCACGAGGGTCTCCGGAAGTGGACTGGCTGGAAGCGGTTCGGGAGCTACGCGGAGGTGAACCTGCGGGCGATCCACCTGGCGATTCCGGCCGCCTTCGCCAGATGCGGATTGCGTTGAGGGGGAGATATGACCGGCTTCGAACCCGGGCTCAAGGCCCGCCTGAAACAACTCAAGGTCCGCATCGATAACCCGGACGACAATACGCTGCTGCTGCGCAACGTGCCGGCCGATTCGCGGTGTTTCAGCAAGCCGCAGACGAGCGTGCTCGTAAAGCGCCCGCGCGCCGGGCTGCCCTTCCTGGTGTGCGTGGACGATGACCTGGAGTATCTAGGTCCGGATCGCGAACTCGCGCGCACCTTCGCCGCGGCAGACCGCCAGCACGGTTGGCGGGTGGTTTCGGCGGGTTCCCATTTGTGCTCGCAGGCGGAGGATGCCGTGCAGCAGGCGCTCGCCATGCTGGGTGCGCCCGGCGAGGCCGCGGTCCCGTCGAAAGTTCCTGCGAGGCCGGAGGGCGGCGGATTGCTCGCGCGGTTCGCTGTCAACATCAGCGCACAGGTGCGCGACGGCTCCGCGCCGTCCACCGTCGGCCGTGACGAAGTGGCCGAGCAGGCCGTCACCAGTCTGCTCTCCTGGCAGCGCCGCCTGCCGGTGATGGTAGGCGCGCCGGGGCTGGGCAAAACCAACCTTCTATATAAGGTCGCCATCCACCTGGCCGAGGTCCGCCCCGGCTGGGAGCTTCTTTCGGTGGATCTCTCCTGCCTGCTGGCCGGCGCGCTGTGGGAGGGCGAGCGGGAAAGGCTGCTCAATGCGGCGCTGGAAGAAGCCGTCGCCGGCGGCGCGGTCGCGCTGGTGCTGGAGCGGCTGGAACTAGCGGTGATGACGGCCCCGCTGACTCCCTGGCTGCTGGCTGGCGCGCTTGACCGAGGTGCGCGCCTGGCCGCCACCTGCCTGCCGCCCTACGTCGATAAGCTCGGCCAGGGCCCGCTAGCGCGCCGCATGGATTCGATCGAAGTCACCGAGCTCGCCCGCGAGGACGCTGCCGCTGTGCTCGGCCACCTCCGCGAGACGTTCGCGGCCCATCATCGGGTCGCGATCGACGCGCCGGTGGTCGAGGCGGCGGTGGCGCGTTCGTTGACGCTCGCCGGCCCCTTGCCCGATAAAGCCATCACGCTGCTGGATGCCGCCGCCGCGCGCGCCGCCCTGCTGAAGCAGCCAGCCGTGACGCTCTGCGACGTGTATCTGGCCGCGTCGCGAATGAGAGAAGTATAGCCAGCCTCTAAGCTGGATTCCATGCCGGCTGTTACCGATGCGGGTGCGCCGCGCAGGCGCTCCGTGCGTCTGCGCGAGGCGGTCTTAGGCTCGATCCCACCACCGCGCCGGACTGAGCGCAAGGGATGCAGCACCCGGCGATTCCTCAGGTTCAGTTTCCAGCCTGACGCAGCTTGGTTTCAAACGAATAAACATCCGGTGAAAAGTAGCGGCGGAGGCGGTCTTCCGCACCGCTCGACGCGTGTCAAATGCCCCCTTCGCCGTGCGGCATGGTTCGCGTTGCAACCCGGAAACGCAACCTTCTTGGGACTGTAACCGAACCGAATCCGCCTGCATGGTACTTGAAGGAAGGGGAGTAAATGCGACGAATCGCAATTGCTGTTCTGCTGTTGGGCTGCGCGGCTTTGTCCGCGCGCCAATTCGAGGAGGCGGCGGAGACCCGCGTCATCGTCATCGGCGTGGACGGGCTCAGCATCGACGGCGTGGTTACGGCGGGCGGCCCTGCCCTGCGCGAACTGATGGCGCGCGGGGCGTGGAGCCTGGAGGCGCGCGGCGTGATGCCCACGCTGAGCAGTCCCAACTGGATGTCGATGATCGCCGCGTCCGGGCCGGAACAGCACGGCATCACCTCCAACGGGTACTTAAAGCGGATGCAGGAAATCGCGCCCGCCTGTCAGGACGAGTCCGGCGGCTTCCCGAACATTTTCGGCGCTTTGCGTGCGCAGCGGCCGGCCAGCCGCATCGCCATATTTCACGACTGGCCCGGCTTCGCCAAACTGGTCGAGCGCAACGTGCCGGACGTGATGGAGCACCAGCACGGCCCAGAGCGCACCGCGCAGGCCGCGATCGAGTACTGGAAGCGGTACCGTCCGGAGTTGCTCTTCATCCACCTGGATAACGTGGATCATGCGGGGCATCACGCGGGCTGGTCGAGCCGCGAATACTACCGTGCCGTGGAAGAAGCCGACCGGCAGATCGGCGCCATTCTCGACATGCTGCGCGAGGCCGGCGCGCTCGATTCCACCTTTGTACTGGTGACCTCGGATCACGGCGGCAAGGGGCATAACCACGGCAAGAACTCGCTGGCCGAGATTCAGATTCCGTGGATCCTGGCCGGCCCCGGCGTGGCGCCGGGCAAGGTAGCCGCTTCGGTGTTCACCTACGACACAGGCGCCACGCTGGCCTGGATCTTCGAATTGCAGCCGCCGGTGTGCTGGATTGGGAGGCCCGTGCTGGCGGCGTTTCAACCGGCCGTGGTGGCTATGCGCGCTTCCCAGCCCACAGGGAACTCCGGCTGCCTGGCCGCGAGCGTGCAGCCGCGCCCCACGGCGATTACTAAGGCGACGGCGCCTTTCGTCGCGCTGCGCGCCGATGGCGGGTCACAGTGATGAGACGCTCGATCGAATTCATTTACATTGACGCCGGCGGCGGGCACCGCGCCGCCGCCACCGCGCTGGCCGAGGTGATTGCCGCCGAGCGCCGGCCGTGGGACATCCGTACCCACTCGGTGCAGGACCTGTTCCATTCGATCGACGTCATCCGCAAGTCCACCGGTATTGATTTTCAGGACGTCTACAACATCATGCTGCGGCGCGGATGGACCCTGGGCACGGCGCAACTGGTGCCGGTGATGCACGCCGCCATCCGCCTGTTTCACTCGGCCGAGGTGCGCATTCTGGAGCGTCACTGGGCCGCTTCGCGACCGGACATGGTGGTCTCGCTGATCCCCCATTACAACCGAGCGTTCAAACAGGCGCTCGACCGGGCGTGGCCGGGAACGCCGCTGGTGACCATCCTGACCGATATCGCCGACTACCCGCCCCACTTCTGGATCGAGCGGCAGGAACAGTACGTCATCTGCGGTTCGCAGCGCGCCGTGGACCAGGCGCGCGCGCTGGGCCTGGCGTCCTCCCACATCTTCCAGGTCTCCGGCATGATCCTCAACCCGCGCTTCCATCAGCCGCCCGCCGTGGATCGCCCGCGCGAACTCGCCCGCCTCGGCCTCGATCCCGGCCGGCCCACCGGCATCGTGATGTTCGGCGGCGAGGGTTCCATGGAGATGCTGAAGATCGCCAAGGCGCTGAACCAGTCCGATCTGAATACGCAGTTGATTCTGCTTTGCGGCAAACACCAGGCGCTCCCCCGTGCGCTCGGCGCACTGCGGGAGCATGACCCGCGCATGCCGCTGCGCATCGAAGGTTTCACCAAGGAAGTGCCTTATTTCATGTCGCTGGGCGACTATTTCATCGGCAAGCCGGGTCCGGGTAGCATCAGCGAAGCGCTGGCCATGCGGCTGCCCGTGGTGGTGGAATCGAACGCGTGGACGCTGGCCCACGAACGTTACAACGCGGAATGGATTCTGGAGCAAGGCGCAGGTGTGGTGGTGAGCAATTTCTCCAAAGTGGCGGACGCCGTTCGCCAGCTGCTGCTGCCGGACCAACACGCGGCATACCGCGCGCGGGCCGCCGCGGTTCGCAATTCGGCCGTCTTCGAAGTTCCCGAGATTCTGGCGGAGATCTTTTCCCGCCTCGATCGCGGGGTGGATAATCCGCTGCTGTGGCAAGCCGGTGCGGCCGCACCGCCGCGGCCCTCGCGCGCATCGTTGCAGTAAGCCCCGCGCCTGTCAGCCCGTCGCGCCGCGCCACGCTACAGGGGCGGCTCCAGCGGCAACACCAATGGCGGTTCCAGCAGAAAGTCGAGCTTGGACATCTCCGCAACGGCGTGACGCACGGACTCCTCGCTGGTGGGTTCGAGCGTGATCACGAACGGCAGGTCCCGCTTGTTTTCGTGCGGCAGTTGCAGCACGGCCTCGATGCCGATGTGTTTCGCGGACAGGATGCCCGACAGCGCCGCGATGATACCCGGCTGGTCGACGACGCGGAACCGCACGTAGTAGGAGCGGGTCTGCAGCGTCACGGGGATGGGCTTGTACTCGCCCAGGCGCTGGTGCGCGAAGGGAGAAACGCGCGTGGGGCTGCCGCTCAGAATCTCGCGCGCCACGCGCATCAGGTCGCTCACCACGGCCACGCCGGTGGGCCTCGGACCCGCGCCGCGGCCGTAGTAGAACGTGTCCTCGCCGTAGGTCCCCTGCACCCAGATCGCGTTGTAGGAACTGCGCACGCTCGCCAGAATGGCGGTCTCGGGAATCAGGGCCGGGCGCACCGATAGGATCAGTCCCTGTGGCGTCTGGCGCGCCGCGCACAGCAATCGAATGGTGTGGCCGAGGCGGTGCGCGTACTGGAAATCCATCGGCGACAGGCGGCGGATCCCTTCGGTGAAAATGTCCACCGGCGTGATCTTCTCGCCAAAGGCCAGCGCGGAAAGGATGGCCAGCTTCGAGCGCGCGTCGAAGCCATCGATATCGTTGCTGGGATTGGCCTCGGCGTATCCCAGCCGCTGCGCCTCGGCCAGCACGGTTTCGAGCGGCGACCCGTGCTGCTCCATCTCGGTGAGGATGTAGTTACTGGTGCCGTTGAGGATGCCCAGAAGCGCCACCACACGGTCGCCGGAGATGCCTTCGCGCAGCACCGCGTGAATCGGAATCCCGCCTGCCACGCTGGCCTCCATGGCCACGTTGGTTCCGGCGTCGATGGCGCGCTCCCAGATCTCGGCGCCGCGCAACGCCATCAGTTCCTTATTTGCGGTGACGATGGACTTCTTCGCTGCGATGGCGGCATGGATCACCTCGGCGGCGACGGTCGTTCCGCCAACCAGTTCGACCACGATATCCAGGCCCGGGTGCTCGACCAATCGCCGCCAGTCGTCGGTCTTGAAAACCGGCCCCAGCGATTCGGGAATCTGCTTGGAATCGATCAGCAGATCGCACACGGCTCCGACCCGCAGATGGAACCCGAGTTTCAAAGCGATCTGATCGGCGTTCTCCGCCAGAATCTTCAGCGTGCCCGAACCGATGTTGCCCAGACCCACTACTCCTACGTTCACGTCGCGCATAGAACCGCATCATAACATCCGTTGGATGTTACCCGATTGGCAAGCCGGCCTGGCGGCGTCTTAATGTGGAGATGAGATTTCCGGCGCGGTGGCAGCGCTTATCTTGTCCCTCGTTCGGAGGCACCAACCGCGTAATCGCCGATCCGGATATTGGGAATCTCGATATCTCGCCGGATCAGAGCGATCGGCCGCTCGACCGTGAATTCGCAGAGCGACCTCGCGGATGGAGGCCTCTGCAACGCCTGGCCGGAACCCCGCCATTCCAGCCCGGTGGCATAGAAAGTTGCCGGGCTCATGGAAGCAAGCGCCGGGGCGGCCGGGTACGAGCCGGAAAGTTCGCCCCGGTATTCAGCCCCCGAGTCGGGATCGCGCATCGAAAACACGGCTTTCTGCTCCGGATACCGCAGCGGCACACGCCACCACAGAAACGGGTATTGCCCGGGGTAGTCGGAATCGGTCCGTAGCGAAATCTCTCCGAAACCCGGGACGCTGGTCCACCCGCTGCCCGGCCGCAGCGTTGTGGTTGTCTGCGTTTCATAGACGATTGCGCCGAACACCGCGCGCACTCTGACCGGCCCGCTTTTCAGCCGCTCGAAAACATCCGGAGCGAGATGAATCTCAATCCAATCCGTGCCACCCCGCTCGCTGTCGTGCACGTACCAGTTCCAGCCGGAAGTCCAGGCCGCGCTCCGCTCGGGGCTAACGCTGACACTTGCCATCTCTGCATCCAGCAGATCCCTGTTGCGGCCGGTCCACGCAATCGGAATATCCACCTGGACCTTGCCTTTCAGGCTGGTGGCGCCGGCCATGCCCAGGTGGCCGTGCTCCGGCGCAAACACAACCGCTACCTCCGGGTACTCCGCCGGCGCGAGCTGTTTCTGGGAAGCCCAGGCAATGGCGCTCGGCGGCCACGCCGTATCCACCAGCGACCAGGCGAGCGCCGCCAGCACGATGGCGCGGGCCACGGTGGTCCGGCGCCGCGCATACAGCCACAGCAGCAGCGCCATTACCCCGCTGGCGTATAAGACCGTCCCATACCATTCCTTAACCCACGACCTGCCTTCCGCATGAATCGCATCTGGCAGAGCGCTCACGATCGCATTTGACGGGTGCAGTACCTGGACCTGAATCATCAGGAATAACGCAGCTGCCAGCACCAAACAGACCAACACGAACTGGCGCATGCCACTTGTCACCGCTGCCAGGACGAATGCCGGCAGCATCAGAATACCCATTTCGTAACACTGCCGCCACAGCAGGACCGGAATCCTTGCTTCGGGCGAGAAACCATCGCCGGAAAGAATGATCCAGTCGAAAACGAAATGCGGCAGCACCAGGAACGTCGCACAGAACAGAAGCTTGGCGGCAAAAAGGCTCTTCCACGAATACGGCCGCGTCACCCAGAATTGCTTGTCACCCACCAGGCCCTCGCCATGCACCACGTGCGCAATCGTGAACCACCACGCCATCGGCAGCAGAAAATCCAGCATGTCGACCAGCCCATTCACGGTTTTCGTCCCGCGACCATAGACCGGGACCCATTTCGGCGTCAGCACAGTCAATGTCGCGGTGAGTGCCAGCACGACCGCGATGTAGGGCCAACTGCGGCGCGTGTCTTTCAGAAAGATATGGATGGTTTGCTTCATGCTCGACCTCATCGTGTAGAGGATTCTTCCCCCGGCCGGATCTGCGGGATTGGTGCGGCGGAAAGCCTTGCAGAGTTTTTGCGTACGGATTGGGTTGCTCATTCGGTTGCGAGTCCCCCTTTGTCATCTTCGGTGGCAATGGTCTCTTGTCCGCCAAGCCGCTCCCAATGATCCGAGAGCGCCGCCATTACATCGGTAAGCTTCATGCCCAACTTCTTCGCCTCAACCACCACGGCTTCGAGTTCGCTTCCCAGAAGACCCGCGCAGGCCGCGGCGGTGGCTTGCGGAAGTTCTGCGACCACAGTGCCGATTCCCAGCCGGATTTCCACCAGCCCTTCGTTCGTCAGGCACTGAATTACGCGGTGCGCCGTGTTCGGGTTGATCTTCAGCTCCTTGCTGAGGGCACGCACTGACGGAAACGGATCTCCAGGCCGCAACTGGCCAGAAACAATGGCCTTATGGGCCGCGTAGACGACCTGTTCATAAAGCGAAATGCCCGGTTGAAACGTGAACCGGAACGGAATCACATGTGTATTATTACTCATCATACACCAGAAAGCAAGAGAAACTTCAAGCGATGGCCGGGACGGCTGAAAAGCGTGCGGTTTTCGCCGCGAATGGAGAGCCTGGTTACGGCGACAGCCGTCCGGAAGCCTTCACTTCGAAGCGGGACAAGTCAATGCGTTACGACAACCGCCTCGATCGATGTCGCTGGAGTCGGTCGCGGCTTGCCCTGCTCCCGAGTCTTCGTCCGATTGGCAAACCTGGCCTTGCGCATCTTTTGGCCGATGTTGACCTCTTGTGCCGGACAGGAGGTCGAACTCGCGGCTGATCCGGATAGTGAGGACTAATGTGACGTCGATCATCCCGGCAGCCACCGGCGGATTTGTTGCCTCAGTCGGTTTACAGTCGCCTCGCGGGCTCCTTACGCTTGCCAATGTCCTCTATCTCTGCGCGTCTTCGTGACTCACCAAAGTTTGAAACGAGAGACATTTCACTCCGGCTGCACCTTGTAAGCTCGGAAGGCGTCAGAGAGTTGCGGCTCAGGCACCGCTGGAAGGACGTTCCGACTCAATCCAGATGGTGACTGGGCCGTCATTTATCAGGTGTACTTGCATGTGTGCCTGAAAAACACCCGTTTCAACCCGTACCGGTCCACGCCTGGCTGACTCCACCAGGTAGTTATACAGCGCAAGCGCCTGTTCGGGTGGCGCGGCGTTATCGAAACTAGGACGCCGGCCCTTACGGCAGTCTCCATACAGTGTGAACTGAGACACCAGCAGGAGCGCTCCGCCAGCGTCTTCGACGCTGCGGTTCATCTTGCCATCGTCATCCGGAAAGATACGCAGGCCGAGCAATTTCGCAAGCACATAGTCCGCATCAAGAGTCGTATCGGTGCGGCTTATACCCACAAATGCGAGTAATCCCTTACGTATAGATCCAATAGTACTATCATCTATACTAACCTTAGCTTCTGTTACACGTTGAATCAGTACCCGCATATTCTTTCAACTTTCCTCCTCGCAATGTCATACTAATCTTGACACAGGCTCGCAACTGATATGTTATAGTTATGCGGGAGAGATTTATGGCAAAAGGCAGAAGCCTAGAGGATTCAACCACGCTGCAAATGGCCCTGGTGGGTTATCAGATGGAGAAGCAGAAGATCGAAGAGCAGATCCGGCGCATCGAGGCTCAACTCAAGGGAAAGCGGGTTCCTCTTTCTTCCATTGGCGCTGCACCGGCCAAGCCGGCCGTCAGGCGGGTGCTGAGCGCGGCAGCGCGAGCCCGCATCGCGGCTGCGCAGAAAAAGCGTTGGGCGGAGCACCGCAAGCGCGCAGCGCAGAACAAGCAGGCCTGACCGGCTCTCCCATCCGGAATCAGCGCGGCTCACACCTAACTGGACTCACACGCAATCCGTGGCTTTGCTCCGCCGGGATAGCGTCCCACCTACGCGCGGTTGACTAAATGCTACGATGTGTAGCAATGAGTGAACTAAGCCGCATTGGAGTGGCCATCGACACCGGTTTGCTCGAGAGGTTCGACCGCCTGATCGCGGGACGCGGCTACACCAACCGCAGCGAGGCGTTCCGCGACATGATCCGCGAGGAATTGGTGGAACAGTCCTGGGAGTCGCCGGAAAGCCAGGTGGTGGGGACGGTCACACTGGTCTACGACCACCACGCGCGACTGCTGGGAGAGAAGCTCACCGGAATCCAGCACGAGTATCACCGCTCGGTTCTTTCCACACTGCACGTGCACCTGGATCACGATCTTTGCCTGGAAGTGATCGTGATTCGCGGTCGTGCCGGGGCAGTGCGCTCGCTGGCGGACGTGCTGATCAGCACCAAAGGCGTCAAGCATGGCCGGCTCACTCTGACCACCTCGGGCGCGGAGATCAAATGATCGTCGGCACGGGAGTGGATCTGGCTGAAGTGGCGCGCGTGCGCCACCTGATCGAGCGGTATGGCCAGCGCTTCGTCGAGCGCGTCTACACGCCGTCCGAGATCGCGTATGTAGAGCGCAAAGCGAACCGCTACGAGCGCTTTGCGGCGCGTTTTGCGGCCAAGGAAGCGGGCATGAAAGCCATCGGCACCGGCTGGCGGCACGGCGTAACCTGGCAGGATTTCGAGGTAGCCAACCTGCCCTCGGGAAGGCCCACCCTGCGGCTGCACGGCGTGGCGGCACAGGTCGCGGAAAAGCTCGGCGTGCGACACATCTCACTGTCACTGACTCACACCGCCGAGTATGGACTGGCGCATCTGATCCTGGAAGACTGAGGAAAGCCTGTCCGCAACCGCCCCCTCCGGTCGCGCCTCAGATCGGGCATCGGAGCCTCGACCATAGGGAGCGGTTGGTTGTTGCGGTGCGGGTCCTGAGCGCGCTTCAGCCGCGCCGATGGTGCCACGTGTGCACAAGCGTCGCGGAAAGGATGATGGCGCCGCCAGTCAAGGCCATGGCCGGCGGTCGTTCGCCGTGCACCATCCAGGCCCAAACCGGATTCAGCGCCGGTTCGAGCAACAGCACCGTGTTGGCCTCAAAGGCGGTCACATGGCGCATGGCGCGTGTGACGCAAACATAAGCCAGGCCGATTTGGAATACGCCGAGGTACAGCATCACCGCGCCATCGGCGAACGACAGCGACCGCAGCGGAAGCGCCATCGGCAGCGTGGCCACGCAGGCGAGCGCGTTGCCCATGGCAACCGCCGCCAGACCCGCGTCACGCTCCGGGCGCCGGCCCAGCCAGCGCAAGCCGGCCAGCAACAGTGCAAACGCCAGTCCGGAGAACAGCGCCACGATGTTGCCTCGCGGCGGATCGGGCGCGGTGGCCAGCACCGGCTGGCCGCCAACGAAGAACAACGCCATGCCCGCCGCAACCGCCAGCATGTAAAGCAGGCCCTCGCGATGGATGCGTTCCTTGAGCAGCAGCGGGCCCAGCAGGAGCAGATAGAGCGGAGCGGTGGATTGCAGGAAAATGGCGTTCGCGGAGGTGGTGAGCCGGTTCGCCATTGCGAAGGCGACCGACGTGGCGGCATACGCCGCGGCCACCGGAGCAATCCGCCAACTCCATCCGCGGCGCGCCTGGGGCAACGCGGCCAGCAGAACCAGCGCGGCCACACCCGCGCGAAAACAAGCCACTTGCCAGCCGGTGAGGGTCGCGGCTTTGATGGCCGCGCCGCCGGTGGAAAACAGAATCGCGGCCGCCACCAGCAGCAGCCGATTGCGAATCGGCGAAGCCGTCATCGCCGCGCGCCGGCTCTCGGAGCCGGGCCCAGAGGGCACCCCGTTAGGGAGCGGTCGGTAAACACAGACGAACACGCGTCGAAGACAAGTGTCTTATCCGTGTTCATCCGTGGCTCGCAATGGACTTCGCACCGTGCGCCAACCCGGATGCGTGATAGGAACTCCGCACCAGCGGGCCCGCCTCCACGTGTCCAAAGCCCATTTCAAGTGCAGCCTCCCGCAACTCGGCGAACTCCTCCGGCGGCACGTAGCGCACGATCGGCAGGTGTTTCGGCGAGGGCCGCAGGTACTGTCCGAGGGTGAGCGAATCCACCCGATGCGCGCGCAGGTCGCGCATCACCTGGAGAACTTCCGCGCCGCTCTCGCCCAGTCCCAGCATCAGTCCGGACTTGGTCGGAATGGCCGGCGCTGTTCGTTTGGCATGCTCCAGCACGTCGAGCGAACGCTCGTAGCGCGCGCCCAGGCGCACCTGGCGGTAGAGGCGCGGCACCGTTTCGGTGTTGTGATTGAACACGTCCGGCCTGGCTTCGAGCACCGTTTCGACGGCTGCGCGGCTGCCCTGAAAATCGGGCACCAGCACTTCCACCTGGCAGCCCTCGACGCGGCGGCGAATGGCGCCGATGACCAGCGCGAACAGCTCCGCTCCGCCGTCCTCACGGTCGTCGCGATTGACGCTGGTGATAACGGCGAACTTCAGGCCCATCGCCGCCACCGCCTCCGCCACGCGACGTGGCTCGTCATAATCCACCGGCAGCGGCGCGCCCTTTTCCACCGCGCAGAATCCGCAGCGGCGGGTGCACACGTTGCCCAGGATCATGAAGGTGGCCGTGCGCTGGTTCCAGCACTCTCCCACGTTGGGGCAAGCGGCGCTGTCGCAAACCGTATGCAGGCGCAGGCGGGCGATGATTTGCCGGATGTCCTGGTAGTTCTCGCCGGCCGGTGCGGGGGCGCGCAGCCACACGGGCCGCTTGGGCGGTATGGGAGCGATGTCGATCAGCACGGCCGGCAAGCCAACTAGCTCTTGATCGGCACCGGCGCCATGTCACGGCTCGCAATGACGCGATCGATCATGCCGTACTCAACCGCCCCGTCGGGCTCCATGATGTAATCGCGATCCACGTCTTTGGCGACGCGCTCCACGGGCTGCCCCGTGGCATCGGACAGCATCTTATTGAGGATCTCGCGCATGCGCAGGATTTCGCGGGCGTAGATGTCGATGTCCGCCGCCTGCCCCGCCAGGCCCTGCATGGACGGCTGGTGGATCATAATCCGTGAATTCGGCAGGCTGAACCGCTTTCCCTTGGTGCCCTTAGCCAGCAGCACCGCCGCCATGGACGCCGCCTGTCCCACGCAGATCGTCACGATATCGGGACGAATGAAGGCCATGGTGTCCAGAATGGCGAGGCCGGCCGTGATGGAACCGCCCGGAGAATTGATATAAATGGAAATATCCTTCTCCGGATCCTCGGCCTCGAGGAACAGCAGTTGCGCGATGATCAGATTGGCGACCTGATCGTCGATCGGCGTGCCCAGAAAGATGATGTTCTCTTTCAACAACCGGGAGTAAATATCGTATGCGCGTTCGCCCCGCGAGGTCTGTTCGACCACCATGGGGACAAGGACAGATTGGCCCATCTTGCCTCCGAATCCATATGCGCGGCCCCGCACCGGTGAATGCTCCGGACGCGGCCGCGGTCTGACTAGGCTCGTTTTGCGGCCGCGCGCCTGGTCTTGCGCGATTTGCTGACTGCCAGAGTCTTCTTCTTCAGCTCCAGCGCCTTGGCCAGGTCCGCGATCGAATTCTTGCCTAGATAATCCATGATACGCGAACGCAGCCCCACCCAGCTATCGTGCATCGAACAGGGCATGTCGTCGTTGCACTCGGAGAGCCCGCTGGCGCATTGCTGGTAGGGCGCCAGGCCGTCCAGCGCCTCGACGATATCGAGCAGGCGGATGTCCCCCGCGTCCACTCGCAGCGCGAATCCGCCGGTTGGACCTTTGCTCGACCTGAGCAGTCCCTTGCGGGCCAGTTGCTGCAAGATCTTTGCCAGGAAGTGCGCGGGGATGTCTTCGCTCTCCGCAATGTTCTTCACCATGGCGTATCTGCCATCGGGCACCTGGGCCAGGTGCACAAAAGCGCGAATCGCGTATTCCGACGATCGAGAATAAATCATTCTGCCCCCGGTAGATTCGGAGTAAGCCTACTTCGATATCTTAATTGGTTTCCCCAATCGCACGCAAGGAATTAATCGGGTCCTGAATACCCGTTTGTTAATTGGATGCGCCAGTGAGCACTCAGGGTGCGGGAATTTCGGACTCCAACCCGGTTCACAGCCGGTTTGGGGGCCATGGGATCGGCGCGCCGGGGGTACAACCCTGTTATAACTGACGGAAGGCGCCCTCGCGCCGACCTGGAAGATGCGCCAAGCATGATCCACCTATTGAGCCGGCTGCCTGCCGGCGCCCGAGTGCTGGACCTGGGGGCCGCGGCGGGCAGTTTCGCCGACGTCCGGCCCGACATCTGTGTGGTTCGCCTTGACCTGAAGTTCGACGTGAGCGGGGCCTCGGGCTGCCTGGTGCGGGGCGATGCCGCCCGCCTGCCCTTTGCCGACGGTGTTTTCGATCTTCTGGTCAGCAGCCACAGCCTGGAACACTTCGTGGAACTCGAGGCGGTGGTGCGCGAAATTGCCCGCGTCGCCAGGCCGGGCGCTGGGCTGTATGTAGCGGTCCCCGACGCCGGCACTCTGACCGACCGCATCTACCGCTGGATCGGCCGCGGCGGCGGCCACGTCAACCCTTTTCGCCAGCCGGCGGAGGTCATAGAACTGATCGAGCGGCAGACCGGCCTTGCCCACCGCGCCACGCGCGACCTTTATTCGTCGCTCTCGTTCCTCAACAACCATAACGTGCGCGGTTGGGGGCCCAAGAAGCTTCTCCTGTTCGCCAGGGGCGACGAGCACTTCCTGGCCGTTCTTCTTTGGTCGCTGCGCACGGTGGACCGCGTCTTTGGCAGCGGCTGGAGCCGCTACGGGTGGGAATTCCACTTCGGCGCCGCCGATCCCGGCGAGGCCCGCGAGCCCTGGGTCAACGTGTGCGTGCGCTGCGGCGCCGGCCACTCCCGGGAGTATCTCCGCGAACAGGCCTCGAATTGGCGCAAATTCGGGCCGGTCGAGAGCTACCGGTGCCCCGCCTGCGACGGTTTCAACCTGTTCAGCGCGGAGCCGGTTCGGGCGTCTTCCGGCGTGCCTTCCACGCTTCGATGAACGTGGGCATCAGCGACAGCAAAATGATGAAGAGGATCACTTTGTCGAAGTTGCGTTGTACGAACGCCACCTGGCCCAGCAGGTAGCCGAGCGAGGTCATCAGGAAAACCCAGCCGATGCCGCCGCACACGCTGAAGGGCAGAAATCGCAAATATGGCATCTGGCTGACGCCGGCCATGAAGGCGGAAAACGTGCGGACGATTGGCACGAAACGCGCCAGCACGATGGTTTTGCCGCCGTAGCGTTCATAGAAGTGGTGGGTGCGCGTGACGTACGCCTGCTTGAAGAATCGCGAGTCGGGGCGGCTGAAGATCTTGGGTCCTGTCTGGCGCCCCAGCAGGTAGCCGGTGGAATCCCCCATCAGCGCCGCCATCATCAACAACAGGTTTACCTGCCGGAAGTCGAGCGCGCCGAAGCCCGAGACTACGCCGATGGTGAACAGGAACGAGTCGCCGGGCAGAAAGAACCCGACCAGCAGGCCGGTTTCCGAATACACCACCGCGAACAGCGCCGCGTAGCCGGCCCAGCCCGCCAGCAAGGTGTGCAGCAGATGGCTCAGCCGCGGCGGGTCGGTGAGCGACCGGTAGAGGTCGAACAGGTCTCGCAGCATGCGCTTAGCTGGTGCGGAACTGCGCGACCAGACGCTTGATGACGTCTTCGTGATACTTGAGCTTGCCCTGCTTGCGCAAAGCCTCACGCACGCCGGTTTCAAACAGCGTGTTGCGGTCGCGCGCCCGCTGGCTCTTGATCTCGTCGCGGATGGAGGTTCGCTTCTCGGCCAACTGCGACATATCGGCCGGCACGTGCGCGATCACCTTGGCCACCACCGAACCCTGCGGTGTGCCCAAGGGGCCGAAGACGGCGCCATCGGGCAGCGAGAATCCTTCGTGTACGTAGCTGGCCGGGCCGACGCCTTCCACCGCGCCCGCACGGTTGAACTCTTCGGAGGTCTTGACCTCGAGTCCCATCGACTTGGCTGCCGCCGCCAGGTCGCCGCCGTTGGCCTTGGCCTTGTCGGCAAGTTCCTTGGCGTGGTCTTTCACGGCCGCCGCCAACCGGCTCTGCACGATGGTTTCGCGCACCTGGTTCTCGACTTCGGCCAACGTGTTGGGCCGCGCCGGAATCACCCCCGTGACCACCGCCAGCGCCAGTTTGTTCCCCGGCAGACCCACCGGCTGCGAAACCTGGCCCTGCTTCAACCCAACGATGGACTGATCGAAATCGGTGTTGGTGCCGATTTCCGGCAGCGGCTGGCCGGGGCGCGCGCCGTCCGCGCGCACCACCTGCATGTGGAACTGCGCCGCGACCTCGTCGGGATGGAGCGGATCCTTCTGCAACACCGCTTGCGCCTTATCCGAGATCTGCTGCACGATGTCGTTCACCCGGTCGTTCTTCCAACTGGCGGCTAGTTGCGCCTTCACCTGCTCGAACGGCGACAGGTGCGCGTCTTCGTGCGCAATCACGCGGATGATGTGGTAGCCCACTTCGGTCTTGACAATCCCACTGGTTTCGCCCGGTTGCAGCGAGAACGCGGTGCGCTCGAACTCGGGCAGCGTCCGTCCGCGCTCGATCCAGTCGAGGTCCCCACCCTTGGCGGCCGAACCGGTATCCTCGGAGTACTTCTTCGCCAGCTCCGCGAAGTTGGCGCCGCCTTTGATCTGCTTCACCAGATCCGCGGCCTGCGCCTTCATCTTGGCGTCTTCGGCCGGCGGCTTGCCGGAGGTCTTCAGCAGAATGTGCTCCGCGTGTACCCGCTCCTTGGTGCGGAACTGCTCCTTGTTCAGGTTGTACATCCGCAACAGGTCGGCGTCGGTCGCGACCAGGGAATCGGCGATTTTGGCCTGGTCGGCGATCAGAATCGCCAGGTTCCTCGCTTCAGGCACCTTATAATTAGCTTGGTTCACCTGGAAGAACGCCTCGATGTCCTTGGCGCTCGGGTTCACGTCCGCGCGATATTTGTCGCCGGTTACTTTTGCGTACTGGATCTTGATTTTCTCGTTGCGTTCCTGGTAGGCGTGCTCGATTTCGAGATCGGAGACGATCGTGCCTTCCACCGCTACCTCGCGCAGCTTGGTGATCAGGATCTGGCGGCGCAGGCTGGTCTCGAACTCCGGAATGGTCAACTGCTGCTCCGCCAGCCTCGCGGCATAGACGTCCTTGCCGGCAAACTTGCCGTCCGGAAACAAATCGGGAAAAATCTGCTGGATCGAAGCGCGCACGTCGTTATCGCTCACCTCGAAGCCCAATTTCGTGGCCTCGTACGCCAGCGCCCGCTCGCTGACCATCCCGTCCACCATTTGCGGGACGTAAGTGGCGATCAGATCGGGCGGAAGTCGCTGGCCGCGCATGGTGGCCTGGATCAGGCGCATGACGTCGCCCGACGTGATTTCGTCCCTGCCGACCGACGCCACCACCGTGTCCGCGGTGGGAGCGCCCGTATTGTATTGGGGCACCAGGTAGGTCAGCATCGACAGTGCCACCACCATCAGCAGCGCGCCCAACAGGATGCGCACCGATTTTTCTCGGCTGCGAAACAGATCAAACATGAGTGAGAGAACTCCTGATTACAAGGGGAAAACAATAGTATAGCCAATCCCCGGCACCTGCGGGCGCAAGCGCTGCCACCTAACCCTAGGAGGCCGGCGCGTTGCCGGGTTTCCACTTGATGTTGCAGCCGATACTTGGCTTCTGCCGGTCGCCGACCGCGCGGCCGGCGAGCGCGGCATCGATGGCCGCCCGTAAATCGCGTCCCGTGACCGGCACGCCGTTGCCCGGCCGCGCATCGTCGAACTGGCCGCGGTAGACCAGCTTGCGGCCCGCCTCGAACAGGAAGAAATCGGGCGTGCAGGCGGCGTGATACGCCTTGGCCACCTGCTGGGTCTCGTCGTAACAATAAGGAAACCAGAAGCCGAGTTCACGCGCCATCAGGCGCAGCCCATCGGGCCCGTCGTCGGGATATGCACCGGCGTCATTGGAAGAGATGGCGACGATATCCAGGTCCGTACCGGCGTAGTCCTTGGCCAGTGCCGCTAAGCCCGGCGCGATATGCTTCACATACGGGCAATGCCGGCACAGGAACATCACCAGCAGCCCCTTGCGCGTGAAGCTGTCGAGCCGCACCGTGCGATTGCTCACAACGTCCGTCAGTTCGAAATCCGGCGCGGCCGTGCCGAGCCCCAGCATGGTGGATTCTGTGGCAGCCATTTCACTCTATAACGTACCACGGGATGCGCGAAACCTTGGCTGGCCGCGAGGGTTAGAACAAACAATGGAACGTTTCCCGGCCCAGCGCGAATTAACAAGTAAAGGCGTAAACTCCGAGCCAGGCGGAAAGTCGGCGAAACGAGAGCGCCGTGAAAACCATCTACTAACAAAGAGCCTCGATTCAAGAAGAGAATGCCACTGAGACGCTGGGGAGTTCTGGTCATTTTTGCGCTTTTTACCGCCATGGGCCAGAGTGTGCCGGCGCTCGGGCAGCCGGTCTCGGATGGGGATCCGGCTCCCTCGCCTTCGGGGGGACCGCCGCCCGCCGTGCGGCCCGTCTTGCCCATACCCGTGCAGGCGCTGGAGGACAAGCGCATTTTCGGGGTGCTTCCCAACAATCGCACCACCGAAGATTCCATCCCCTTTCACAGCATCACGGCCAAACAGAAGGTCACGATTGCGTTTAAGGATTCTTTCGATTGGCCGGTGTTCCCCACCGCCGCGGCGTTTGCCGCGCTCTATCAGATCGAAAATCAGAATTCTTCCTTCGGCCAGGGCATGGCGGGATACGCCAAGCGACTCGGCACCGCTTACGGGGACCAGATGATCGGTAACATGATGACCGAAGGATTCGTCCCCGCCGTGTTCCACCAGGACCCGCGCTACTTCCGCCTGGGAGCGGGATCGAAGCTGCACCGGACGCTGTATGCGCTCGAAGCGATCGAAGTGGCCCGCATGGATTCCGGCCGCCGCACCTTCAATTTTTCCGAATGGGGCGGCAACGCGATTGCCACGGCCATAGGAAACGCGTATTACCCCGACACGCGCGACTGGCAAGACAACGTGGAAAGGCTGCTCGTGGCGTGCGGCACAGATGCATTTTCCAACGTCCTCAAGGAATTCTGGCCGGACGTAAAGCGCAGATTCCGCAGGCACCACGACCAGGACCCGCTGCTCTCCACCGGCGTCCGGTAGCGCCGCACCGGCGGCCACTGGCCTGATATGATAGGCGACTGCCATGCCCGATCTCGAATCCAGACTTGCTCCCATGTCCGACGCGGTCACCAACTCCATCCGCGTCGAAGTGATGTCGCGGCACTCACCCGAGAACTCGCGGCCGCTGCAGGGCGAATGGGTCTTCCAGTACACCGTCCGAATCACCAATCAAGGATCGGAGACGGTCCAGTTGCTGAGCCGGCATTGGATCATTACCGACGCCGCGGAGCACACGGAAGAAGTCAAAGGCGAGGGCGTGGTCGGCGAGCAGCCCGTGCTGGCGCCCGGCGAGTCGTTCAAATACTCGTCGTGGTGTCCCCTCAAAACGCCAATGGGCAAGATGGAGGGTACCTATCGGATGGCCTGCGCGGGCGGGTCCCAATTCGATATTGAGATCGCACCCTTCGCGCTGAAGGCCGCCTACACCGTCAACTGACGGCCTCTTTGAGCTTGCCCGTACCGCCAGAGACTGGGCGCTTGCGACGTAAAAGCCGTGCGCCGGTCCTGGTAGCCCCTTTCCCGGCGCGCGAATGTGATGTACATTCTAAGCAGCGCCGGGGCGCCGATGAGGGCGCTTCGCCAGCGGGAGAGTTCTCTATGCCTGTGCTACACGCCGAGCGGGCCGAAGTTACTTGGGACAGCGAAAAATCGAAATGGCTGGTGCGTATCCATGTGGGCGACGAAGTGATTCGCCGCCACTGGAAAGGCCCGAAGGATGCCGACCCGGAGACCCTGCGAACGGATGCCGTACGGACCGCCAGGGATGAAGGGTACGATCTGGCAGGCGACAAAGTCACGGTCCAGGTCTGATTTCCGGCTGGATGCTCACTGCGTAATCGTGAAGCTGCCGCGAAGGGATGCCGTCGAGTCGGCTCCTACCCATACGTCGAACCGGGCCGGCTCCTCAACCCATGCCTTCTTGGCCGCACTCCAGTAACTCAATTCGTTGCACCCGAGGCTGAAGCGGACGGTCTTCTTCTCATGCGCGGCCAGCGTGATGCGCTCGAATCCCTTCAGCTCGCGGACGGGCCGCGACGCGCTGCCGTACCGCTGATGAATGTAAATCTGCGCGACTTCATCGGCCGTGGATGCGCCGGTGTTCTCGACTTCGGCAGTAACTTCCACTGTCTGACCGATTTTGAGCTCCGCCTGGCTCACCTGCAGGTTTGAGAAGCTGAACGTGGAGTAACTCAGGCCATAGCCAAAGGGATAAAGCGGCGTGCTCTCTTCGTCCCAGTAGCGCCGCCCCTGACTCTCCGGCGACTGGGTGGTGTTGTGTGCATAGTAAATCGGCACTTGGTCTGCATTGCGCGGCCAGGTCACCGGCAGTTTCCCTCCCGGAACGGCGTCACCGAAAAGCAGATTGGCGATGGCATTTCCGCCCTGTGTGCCCGGATACCACGCTTCCAGAATCGCCGGAATGTGCTGGGAGGCCCACCGGATATCCAATGGACGCCCGTTCAGCAGAACCAGCGCCACTGGCTTGCCGGTGGCGGCCACCGCTTCCAGCAACTGCTCTTGGTTGCCGGGGAGCGCGAGTGATTCGCGCGATGCCGCCTCGCCGCTCATTAGCTGTGTTTCGCCAAGCACCAGAATGGTCAGGTCGGAAGCGCCGGCCAGGTCCACCGCTTTCTTCAGCTCATCTTTCGCCTGTTCGGGCGTCCAGGGAGCCCGCGACTTTGCTCGGGAAAGCTGGTCGAACGGCGAGGGGAACTTGCGGCCGATTTCGACTCCAGGGGCGAAGCCGATTTGAGCTTGCGAGCCGACCTTGTTGCGCAAACCGGCGAGAACGGTGACGGTCTCCGCGATATCCTCCTGAAAAGCCCAGGAGCCGAGGGTATCCATCGGCGAATCGGCCAGCGGGCCGACCACGGCGATTTTGCGGTAGGCGCCTTTCCCCAACGGCAGCAGCCTGCCTTCATTGCGGAGGAGGACGGCGCTCCGCTCCGCCGCCAGGCGCGCCGCGGTTCGATGCTCCGGGGTTGCCAGCACTCGCGCCGCACGCGCTTCATCCACATAGGGGTGCTCGAACAGGCCCAGGCGAACCTTCATGCCGAGGATGGCGCGGTCGGCGGCTTCGATCTGCTGAACCGTGATCCTGCCCGAACTGACCGCGGCGGCCAGATTCTGCGAGTAGGCCGTGGAGCCGATAGCCATCTCCATATCTACGCCGGCATCGAGCGCGCGCGCGGCGGCATCGGGCTGGTCCTTGGCAAAACCGTGAGCCGCCAAGCTCCTGACGGCATTGGCGTCGCTGACGACGAATCCCTGGAACCGCCAATCCTCACGGAGCACATCGTGCAACAGCCAGCGATTGCCCGTGGCCGGGACATCGTTCAGGTCCATGTACGCGCTCATGGCCGAGCCGACACCGGCCTCGACAGCCGCATGGAAAGGCCGCAGGTAAACATTCTGGAGCAGCGCCTCGGGTATATTGGACGCGTCGTAGTCGCGGCCGCCCTCGGCCGCTCCGTAGCCGGCAAAGTGTTTCATGCACGCCAGGACGTGGTCCGGCGAGCCGATATGTTCGCCCTGAAATCCGCGCACCTGGGCAGCCGCCATGGCGGAGCCGAGCCACGGGTCCTCGCCGGCGCCCTCCACGATCCGTCCCCAGCGCGGGTCGCGCGCGATGTCGAGCATGGGAGCAAACGACCAGTTGATGCCAACCGCACTGGCTTCCTTGGCGGCGATTGTCTGCGCCCCGGTAACCATCGACGGATCCCACGAAGCGGCCATCGCGATGGGAACGGGGAAGATGGTGCGGAATCCGTGGATCACATCGAAGCCGAAGATCAGCGGAATGTGCAGGCGCGATTTCTCCACCGCAATCCGCTGCAACCGATTGATGCTGGCCGGATCGGTGACGAACAGCAGCGAACCGAGCTGACCTTTCGCCACTTCCTCGTCCACCTGGCTCGATGAGCTGAACACGAAGAGCTGGCTGAGTTGCCCGATCTTCTCTTCGAGCGTCATCTGATCGAGCAACGCGTTCACTCGCTTCTCCACCGCCTTGTCGTCAGGGGGCGCGGCGGACGGCGCCTGGCCGGAAGCCGCCGCCGTCATCAGGGCACTCAGCGTGCAAATGAGCGCCATGCGCGCTCCACTTCGTTGGGATGTGCGGTTCAAGAGATCACTCCTTCTCAATTATCGGGGACCGTAACACACTTGCCGTCCGGCAAGCCGTCTTACTGAAACAACAGCGGAGCGAATTCCGCCAGGTAGTTCCGCCAGTTGATCCAGGTGTGGGCGCCGGGGCTCTCCTGGAAAACGGGCGAAAACCCATGCCTCTTCAGCGCATCCACGGTCGCCTTCGACGTGGAGATCAGGAAATCCTTCTCTCCCGTGCTGAACCACAGCAGCTTCAGGCCGGGCTTGAGCGAGGCGTCGTCCAGCATAGCCGCGTGCTGTTGTTCCCACTCGGGCGAGGGGCCGGGCGGAGGCGGCGGTGCGCCGGCGTCCGGCCGCCGCATGGTGAACACGCCGGAGCTGAACACTCCCAGATACGCGAACTGGTCCAGATGGGACATCGCGATATTCAGCGTCTGCCCGCCGCCCATGGAGAGTCCGGCCATGGCCCGATGCGCGCGGTCCGTCAACACGCGGTAATGCGTTTCCACATACGGCATGATGTCGGTCACGAAATCCGCGGCGAACTCGTCGCGAGGCGCAGGGTCGCCGGCGCGTGGCATGTTGAAGGTAGCCGAGGTATGGCCGGCAGGCATCACGATCACCATCGGCTTCGCCTTGCGTCCGGCGATCAGGTTGTCCATGATGAAGCCGGCCCGGCCCACCGACGTCCAGGAGTCGTCACAATCCATCGCGCCATGCAGCAGGTAGAACACCGGATACTTGTCCGTGCCATTCTCGTAACCGGGCGGCGTGTAAATGTGCATGCGCCGGTTCCGGCCCAGCGCAATGGAGTAGTAGGTCACCGATGCCACGGCGCCGTGAGGCACCCTCTCGGTGTCCATGAAATCGGCGCCGGGAACGTACACCAGGCTCCACGAGTTGGCGTTCGACTCGCTTACCGCCGGGTTGTTCGGGTCCATCACCCTCACGCCATCCACCATGAAGGTGTACCGGTACGCGCCCGGATCGATCGGCCCGATGGTCGCCTCCCAGATGCCGTTGTCGCCTTTGCTGAAGGTCGCGGTCGAGTTTTCCAACCCGAACAGGTCGCCGGCGGACAGGGTGACTTTCTGCGCCTGCGGAGCCAGGATTCGGAAGACAATGTGCCGGTCCGCCGCGACCTCCGGCGAAACCACGGTCGGGCCCTGCGGTCCCATGGCGCGCGGCGGCGGCGGCGCCGCGGGCGGCTGCGCATTCTGGGCCAGTCCGATAGGAGCGAGCAGCGCCGCTGTCAGCAGGGCGGTCGCGAAGAACGTGATGGAGTTCCGTTGTGCAGTCATATTGGTAAATAACGATTTTACGCGCTGTTGCCGGCTGGATCTAGCTATCGCTAGAATCAACCGGTGGGTCAGGCAGGCGCCATGGCAAAAGACGCGGTTCTCGATTGGCTGCTGGAAGGCGATCCGGCCATCCGCTGGCAGGTGCTGCGCGACTTGCGCGAAGCGTCGCCCGCGCAGGTCCGGCGCGAGCAAAAGCGGATCGCGCGCGAAGGCTGGGGCGCGCGCCTGCTGGCGCTGCAAGATCCGGATGGCCGCTGGGCGGGCGGCATCTACAATCCGAAGTGGACTTCCACCACGTACACCATGCTGCTGCTGCGCTCGCTCGGCCTCGAACCGCGCCAACCGCGAGCGGTGCGGGGCTGCCGGGTGCTGCTGGACGCCGGCTTCTGGAGCGATGGCGGCATCAACTTTTTTCCGCAGCGGTATAAGGCGAGTGAAACCTGCATCAGCTCGATGGTGCTGGCGGTGGTGTGCTGGTTCGGCCTGGAGGACGAACGCGTGGATGCCCTTGCCCGACACGTGATCGGGCAACAAATGGCCGATGGCGGCTGGAATTGCCGCGCCATGCCCGGCTATTCGGGAGCGACCCACGGGTCGTTCCATACGACCATCTCCGCTCTGGAAGCGCTGCTCGAATATGAGCGGCTCCGGCCGGAACGGGCGCGTGCGGCCCGCGCGGCGCAGGCGCGCGGCCGCGAATTCCTGCTGGTCCACCGCATGTTCCGATCGCACCGCACCGGCGTGATCGCCAAGCCGGCGTTCACGCGCTTTGTCTTTCCGGCGCGCTGGCACTATGACGCGCTGCGCGGGCTGGATTATTTCCGCGACGCCGGCGCGCCGCTCGACGCGCGGCTCGCCGACGCTTTCGATCTGGTCGAGGGCCGGCGGCGTCCCGATGGCCGCTGGCTCACGCAGGGCCGGTACGCGGGGAAGGTGTTTTTCGATCTGGAGCCTGGCGGCGCCAGCCGCTGGAACACGTTGCGCGCGCTACGTGTGCTGCGCTGGCGAGACGCGGGATAGCAAGCGGCGCGCCATGCCCGTGAGATCATGAACCCATGGAATCGCCGTCTGTTCAGGCCTACGAGATTTCGGCTAGAGTAGCTGCCTACGATGCCGACATGGACTTGATGCATCCCAACCGGCACAAAATGGCTGAAGTCATCATGGCGGTCCTGTCTGCATCGACGCCCGATCCGCGGCTGGTGGTTGACCTGGGCACGGGAACCGGGTTCCTGCTGGACAGGCTGCTGCGCCGGTTCCCGAATTGCCGCGCGGTGGCTGTCGACGGCTCGCAGCAGATGGTGGCCGCGGCCCAATCCCGCCTGGGATCTTTGGCGGAGCGTGTGGAATTCGTGGTCGGAGACCTGCGCCAGCCGGAAACGCTTGGGTCAGAGCTCGAGTCCGCCGACGCGGTGGTTTCGGCTTACGCTCTGCACCATCTCAATCTGCAAGAGAAGGCGGAATTGATTGGACGCTGCCGCGCGCGGCTGAAAGAGAAGGGCTGGTTCCTCAATGCCGATCTGGTGGTGTCGGAGGACGAATTCCTGGAGGCCCTCACGCAGCAAATGAGAGTGGACGGAATCGTGGAGCGCGCCCGGGGCCGGGACCCTCGATTCCCCGATGCAGCCGAGACGCGCCGCTTCATAGATACGCTGCAACGCAACGAATGCGACCAGCCGCAATGGGAAGAGGACGATCTTCGCATCGTGCGCGAGTGCGGTTACCGGCACGTCTCGCTGTTCTGGAAAGATACGCGTGAGGTGGTCTACGGCGGCATTCGCGGGTAGCCGCTAAGGCAGAGAGTATTCGTGAATCACCAACTTGACCGCTCCCTCTGGTCGCGGCTCCGAAAGCGGCTACGATGCGTTCGACGTCCGTTCGAAGCCGCGACCGGAGGGAGCGGTCATGCGCGATGGAGCTGTTGTTTCCGATTAGCCCTAGCGCTTGTAGCCGATCATGCGCAGGAAAGCGCGCCGGCGTTCGGCATCCTCGGCGGTCTCGACGCCTTTGGGGAGGAAGCCATCGATGACGCCCATCACGCCGCGGCCCAGCTCGGATTCCGCAACGATGACTTCCACCGGGTTGGCGGTGGCGCAGTAGATGTTGCAGACTTCCGGCACGTCCTTGATGCGTCCCAGCACGTTGATGGGGTAGCCTTCGCGCATGACGACCACGAAAATGTGGCCTGCGGCGAGGGCGGAGGCGTTGCGGATGGCGAGTTGCTTGAGCTCGTCATCGTTGCCATCGGCGCGCGTCAGGCAGGGGCCGGACGCCTCGTTGAAGGCGACCCCGAACTTCATCTGCGGCACGGCGGTGACGATGGCCTCGTACACATCCTCCACGGTCTTGATGAAGTGGGTTTGCCCGAGGATCAGATTCACGCCGTCGGGTATTTCAAGCGGCACGGTCTTCAGTTCCATAAGCAATCATCAGCATAGCAGCCGTCGTGCCGGCGGCGAATGCTTCAGTTTGCCGGTTTGCCTTCCGACCCGGCGCCCGCGCGCGGCGCCGGGAGGATTTCGGAAAAAAGGGACTGATCCCTCGCATAGAAAATATCGATTGCGCGGCGCTTTCCATCATCGATAGCTTGAGAGTATGGCCACGAAGAAGTCTGCCCAGGCGCAGCCCTCGCTGGTTCCGGTGTTGCACCAGGTGAGCAAGATCGTCAGCTCGAAGCTGACGCTCGACGAGATGCTGGGCGAAGTGGTCGGCCTCGCCGTGCAAGCCACCGCCTGCGACGCCTGCCTGGTTTACCTGATCGATCCCGCGACCGACGAAGTCGTGTTGCGGGCTTCCCAGGTGCCGCACGCCACGGCGCTGGGCAATCTGCGCATGCACGTGGGCGAGGGCGTCACCGGATGGGTGGCCGAACACAAATCCGTGGTCGCTCTTTCCTCCAACGCCACCCGCGACGGCAGGTTCAAGCTGTTCCAGGGATTGGTGGAGGATACCTACGAGGCGCTGCTTTCGGTGCCGCTGGTGGCCGCGGGCGACCTGGTGGGCGTGATCAACGTTCATCACCGGGAGCCGCACGAGCACACTCACGACGAAATCGGCACGCTGGTATTCATCGGCGAACAGCTTGGCGTCGCCATCGCCAAGTCCTTTTTGCAGGAGGAGAACGCCCGACTGCTGGAACAGACCCTGGAAATGCGCCGGGAACTGGAAACCCGCAAGCTGGTGGAGCGCGCCAAGGGCATTCTCCAGCGCAAGCGCCAACTCACCGAAGAGGAAGCCTACCTGCGGCTGCGCGAGCAGAGCCGCCGCCTGCGCCGCCCCATGAAGGAGCTGGCCGAGGCCATCATCCTTAACGACGAACTGGAACGCCAGGGCGAAGAGGGGAAGGGGCCGGAGGGCGGAGGTGGGGCGTAGGATCCGGGCTCCGGGTCGAGTTGTGGATTGTACCGATGAATGCCGCGCGGAATTATCGCACAATGGATACATGGTCACCCTGGACAAATTGCGGGGGGAACGGCGGGAGGAGATCCTCCGGCTCGCCGAGCGGCGTGGCGCCCACAGCCTGCGCGTGTTCGGCTCTGTGGCCCGCGGTGAAGCCAGCGAGGGCAGCGATCTTGACCTGCTGGTCGCGTGGGAGCCGGGCAGGAGTCTGCTGGACCACGCCGGGCTGGTTCAGGATCTCCAGGAGTTGCTCGGGATGAAGGTCCATGTCGGGACGGAGAAGGCGCTCCACTGGTACGTGCGCGACAGGATCCTTCGCGAGGCGACTCCACTGTGAAGGACGATCGGCTGTATCTACACCACATGCTGGAACGCTGCCGCCGCATCACCCGCTTCATCGGACCCGGCAGAGAAGCTTTCCTGGCGTCGGAGGAATTGCAGGACGCCGTCATACGGAACGTTGAGGTGATCGGCGAAGGCGGCCAAGCGGGTTTCGGCCGAGGCGCGGAACCGCTTGGCGTCACTCGATTGGAAGGCGATCTGCGGCATGCGTGACGTGCTGATCCACGATTATATTGGGGTCGACCTCGACGAGGTCTGGAACGTGGCGTCCTCCCGGATACCCGAACTCCAAGCCGCGCTGGAGCAGTCTTTGGCGCGAGAAGACCCGGATTCCGCGTCGCTTCCGTGACCCCCCGAATTAGCTCGCGGGGGCGCGCCCGCGAGCGGGCGTTGGCAAGCTAAGAGCATGCCCCACCAAGCACCGCTCAGCCCTGCGTGAGTTTTCCCGCTGCCAGGCACGCGACCGCCAGCAACGCGCACAGCACGGGGAACCAATCGCCGTGGCGGGTGTAGAACGTCTGGGTGGTTTCGTAGTTGAAACGGACGGCGGACGTCGCCTCGACAAACAACGGCAGCGTGGATCGCACGCGGCCGGAGGGGTCGATGGAGGCGGTGATGCCGTCGTTGGCGGCGCGCAGAATCCAGCGGCGGTTTTCGGCGGCGCGCATGCGCACGATTTCCAGGTGCTGCCAGCGTGCGGCGGTCTTGCCGAACCAGCCGTCGTTGGAAATGGTGAACAGGACTTGGGCACCGTTGGCTGCAAAGCGGCGCACGAAGTTGGGGAACACCGATTCGTAGCAGATGAACACGCCGATTTTGCGATCGCCCACGGGGGAAACCAAGATGCCGCGCCCAGCGGCGAAATCGCCCGCTTGCTTGGAGATCTTTTCCGTCAACGCGCCGAGCGGCCAGGGCACGAACTCGCCGAACGGCACCAGGTTCACCTTGTCATAACGGCTGACGCCAAACCCCTCGG
>Ga0181517_10001116_pt1 | contig 30984 bp, 30 predicted proteins | sample PEATcosm2014_Bin_31_FD_119748 | JGI IMG/M metagenome (GOLD analysis project Ga0181517, IMG submission 119748) | Peatland microbial communities from MTU Mesocosm Facility, Houghton, MI, USA - PEATcosm2014_Bin01_30_metaG | ecosystem: Environmental > Terrestrial > Soil > Wetlands > Peat | place... | reverse complement strand
TCCGCATTTTGCACCTTTTTGAACCCTCACGAGAGGCCCTGTTTATGCGGGTCCGGTGAGGGTCGGGAACCCTGATGCCGAGTGAAGAACAGCGCGTGAACTATGACCAACCATGAGTGGCCCCTTGACGATGCGGGGGCTTGGGGTATGGTGTCATCACCTTACACAAGGAACGTTGTTTACCGAACCCAACTGTTCGGGTTCAGGTTGCTGTGAGTGAACGCAGCCCTGCGGAAGCCACCTTGCCCAAGGAGCTCGCCGCGTTGTGGTCCGTATCCCGTTGTGGTGACTGGAAACGGAAGCCTGAATGCTTGACCGATCAACTGACAAAACAATAGAAAGGCAAACACGATGAAAACCATGATGACGATGGAACGGATGAACATGCCCGGCACGATGATGGGCGGGGCTCCGGGGATGATGGCCATGCCGGCCATGAACATGATGATGATCCCGCGCTGCACCATGAAAATGGAGAAGTGCACCGACGGGATGAAAATGATGTGCACCAGCGACGACGCGATGGCGGTGGGCATGCTGCAGAATCTCTGCGACATGCTGGCGGGCTCGATGATGAGCTGCTGCATGATGAACAACGGGATGATGATGGCCTGCTTCAACATGACCATGGGCATGTGCAAGGCGGACATGATGAAGAACGGCGTCACCATCACCTGCACCAGCGGCGACGAGCAGTGCTGCAAGATGATTCAGGAATGCTGCGACTGCATGATGGCGATGATGAAGTGCGGCTGTTCCTGCTGCCTTTGTCTTAACAATATGCCGGTCTGCTGCTGCACGCTCTGAGCGAAGCGTGGAGCGTCAGGAGCGCCAGCGCGTGGAGCGTCCGGACGGGATTGGGACCGGGCGCGAGGCTTCACGCAAGGCAGGAATTGCGAAGCCGGGGGCAGGTTCGTTGCGAGAACTGAACCCGGCTTTTTTGTTTTTCAGATGTCAAAGGAGATTTCACCGTTATCGGCCTCGGTTCCGAGCTTCTGGCGGGCTCTTTCGTAGGCGGTCTGGTAGATCTGCTGCTGGGCCTTGAATTGATCGGGGCTCAGGTTTTGCCAAAAGCAGGCCGGAACCAGCATAAAAGCGCCTCGGGGCTCAGGCAACGGCTCGGGGTCGTGGTCGGTCGGAAAAATCATACGATGGTATCTCATGCGCGTTACTCTCGCTGGCGATGCTGGTGGTTCCTGCTTCGAGGCTAGAAAGCCCCTTTAACTCTTAATTTGGGCCGTGGATTGAACAAGTCAACGGGGTAGTCTGCTGCCCGGGTGTGAATCAGGTCATGGGTGGTTTAGGTTCTTTTTATCTGTGGGTTGATCCAGGCGCACTTTCTCGGTGCGTTCGATTTGGACCACGCGGGAGTCGTGAACCACGATTTGGACGATGCCAAAGCGCAGGGACCTGACCTGTTCCTGCACCACAGCCAGCCAGGCTGCGTCCTCCTGAGGCCTATTTATCGGCGTACCCATAATAAACTCACTTTGATGAGAGTCAGAAGTGAGTATAGGATTAATCTACATCATGTCAATAGAGAAAGATATATATTATTTAAGTATGTTGTAACAGACTAATTAGCAACGTGTTATAAATGTGCTACCACAGGCAATGAACATGGTGGACGGCGAAGACGATCCAATGGTAACGCGGTTGTCTGGCTCCTAATGCTCATTGGGAACTGGAGCTATACGCGCCAGCTTGCATATCTTAGAACTTCGCATAGTGTGTGTTAGAAGAGGGAAACAACATGAAAAGAACGTGCTTTCGCATGCGGAGATTATGTTGAAGGTCGCATGCACCGGGGACCATCGCGGACTGAGTTGGCTCATCAGCCGGCTCGACACTTCCGGCTTCAGAATCAACGAGGCTTCCGTTCGCCGGCTTCTCACGCAAGCCAGCTTGAATCTCGATGAGGTCGCTCCGTATGTCGACCGGCGCTCCGATTCATACGCGCGGCGGTCTGTGGTGAGGCGGGAGGGATATGAACTTCTGGTGCTCACGTGGATGCCCGGCCAGGGAAGTGTTGTGCATGATCATTCCGGCTCGCTCTGCGGACTGAAGGTGGTGCGAGGCAGCCTTGTCGAGCAACGGTATGAATCCGGTCCCGACGGGCAGGTGCGCGCCACGAGCGCCTCCACACACGGGCCAGGCCGGGTCATCGTGGATCCGGGGCTGGTCGTGCATTCGCTCTCCAACGCGGCGTCAGCGAGCGAGGTGCTTGTGACGGTGCATTTGTACTCGCCACCGCTGCCGGAGATCCGGCGCTACGCCTTGGCGGCAAAGGCGCCCTCGGCAGTATTCCTGCGGGGCGCACAACCGCAGGCGCGAGTGGCCGTCACCATCGGGGGAGGGTTCACCGGGACGATGACGCTTTCAAATCTGCTCCGGCGTGCGGGTGGGACCACAGGTCCGCTTCACTTTGTGCTGATTGACCGGCAGCCGGCCGTAGGCGAGGGGGCGGCCTATCGCACCAACGACTCCCGACATTTGCTCAATGTGCCTGCCGGACAAATGAGCGCCTGGCCCGACCGCCCCGATGATTTTCTCAATTTCGCCCGCGCGCAGGATCCTTCGGTCAAGCCCGGCGATTTTATCCCACGCAGACTTTACGGCCGCTATGTCCGCCAGACACTTCTCGACCTGGCCGAATCTTCGGGAAGCGCCGTGAGCGTTGAAATAATTCGCGAGGATGCGACAGGCCTGGCTCACGGTTCGCCTTCCGGCGACTGGATCATCACCACCGCCTCCGGAAGGACAATTCGCGCGGATGTAGCCATTGTTGCTCTGGGGCATCGTCCGCCGGATGAGCCCTTCTCCCGGCGATGGAAAGGGCCGCGCAACCGGCTGGTAAACGATCCGTGGGCGGCGCTGGTGCTCAGCCAGATTGGCCCCGATGAGCCGGTGCTGTTAATGGGGAGCGGCCTGACCGCCGTCGATGCGATACTCACCCTGGATCGCCCCGACCGGACGGCGCCTCTCATGGCCGTATCCCGCCGCGGTCTGCTGCCCCAGGCGCATGCCCGAGAGCCGAGGCCAGCGGCGGATCTTTCCCGCCTGATGGACCGGTGCTTCGACATGGAGACGCCGCTGACGGTGCGCGGGCTGCTGCGGCTCCTTCGCGAGGCGGCTTGGCAACCCGATATGGACTGGCGGCAAGTGATCGACGGTTTGCGCCCCTTCACTGCCAGGCTATGGGATCGTTTGAGCCAGACCGAGCGCGCCCGTTTTCTCCGGCATGTCCGGCCGTTTTGGGAAATTCACCGCCATCGCATGGCGCACGGCATCGCCGCACGAATTGAACAACTCCGCGCCCACAAGATCCTCGACATCACCGCCGGCGCCCTGCTCTCCGCGGAAGCGGACGCGGAGGGGATCAAGGTCACGCTCAGCCGGCGGGGAAGGTCAGACACTCGACAAATGCGCGTGTCGTGGGTCATTAACTGCACGGGCCCGGGCACCTGTGATCGTTGGAGCATCCATCCCATTCTCCGGCCGCTGATCCAAGCCGGCGTTTTGCTGGGCGATCCCTTGGGGGTGGGGCTGCGCACGGACGCCGATGGCCGCGCGATCCAGGCCAACGGCGAGGCCCACACCCGTTTACTGGTGGCCGGCCCACTGCGGAAATCCGCACTCTGGGAATCCACGGCCGTGCCCGAACTTCGCCAGCAGGCGGCGACTGTCGCGGAGATGGCGCTGCGAATACTCACCGGGGGGCTTAGGGCTTCAGCGCGTTGAGCAAGTCGGATTCGAGATCGTGAGCGTTTTCGAGGCCGACAGAGAGGCGAAGGAGGTTGTCATGGATACCTCGCCGGGCGCGCTCTTCAGCCGACAGGGAGGCGTGAGTCATGCGCGGAGGATAGCACACCAGGGATTCGACGCCGCCGAGACTTTCGGCCAGAATAAAGAGCTTGAACCGTGAGACGGTGCGTTCGACCGCCGGGAAGCCGCCTTTGAGCTCGAAGCTAATCATGCCGCCAAAGCCGCGCATCTGGCGTTTCGCCAGTTCATGCTGGGGATGGCTTTTGAGGCCGGGATAATAGACGTGTTCGACAGCCGGATGGGATGCGAGCACGCCGGCGAGATGCAGGGCGTTGGCCTCGTGCTCGCGGGAGCGGACTTTGAGGGTCTTGATTCCCCTGAGAATCAACCAGGAATCGAAGGGCGCCGGCACGGCGCCGGCGGCATTCTGATAGTATTTGACGGTCTCATAAACATCCTTTTTGGAGCAGACAAAAGCGCCGCCGATAACGTCGCTATGGCCACCCAAGTACTTGGTGGAGCTATGAACGACGATGTGGGCGCCCAATTCGAGCGGGCGCTGGAAATAGGGATTGGCGAAGGTGTTGTCGACCGCAAGCAGGAGGTTGTGCTGGTTGGCGAGAACGGACAGGGCGTGAATATCAACCAGCTTGAGCAGCGGGTTGGTCGGGGACTCGATCCAAATGAGGCGCGTGGCCGGGCCGATGGCTTCGGCGAAACGGCTCACGTCGTCGGCATCAACGTAGCGAATGTCCACGCCCCAGGGGCGAAGGATACGCTCGAAGATGCGGTAGGTGCCGCCGTAGGTATCGTTGCCCGCGAGAATCTGGTCGCCCGGCTTGAGCACTTGCAGGGCGGCCAGCGTAGCAGCCGAGCCCGAGGCAAAGGCGAGACCGTAAGTTCCATTCTCGATTAGGGCCAGGGCGTTTTCCAGCGCCTGGCGGGTGGGATTGATGCTGCGCGAGTAGTCATAGCCGAGCCGGGGGCGCCCAATGCCATCCTGCTCGAAGGTGGAGGTTTGGTAGATAGGCACGCTGACCGCACCCGTGCGCGGCTCCGGCGCCTGGCCGTCATGAATGGCAAGAGTCTCAAATTCCATGGTTGTCGTGATGAATGAGAGTGTTGATGAGGTCGAAACGGCTGATGAGACCGAAAGGAACGTCGTTGCGCGCGACCAGGACAGCGGGGGAGCCGCCCAGGAGAAGCCTGTACGCCTCGGCGATATCGGCCCCGGCATCGAGCACTGGCAGAGGTTTGCCCATGACGACGCCGATTGGCTGATTATTCAGGTCCACGCCGTCGTGCAGGCTCTTCATGATGGAAGCTTCGTTGAGGCTGCCGACGACCCGCTCGGAATCGATGACGGGCAACTGGGAGATGTTATGGGTCTGGAACAACTGGACGGCTTTGATGAGCCGGTCCTGCGAGGTGACCGAGATGAGGGGCGGAAGGATTTTTTTCTGGCTCAGGACCTGGGAAACCTTGATGGGGCGTTGGACGTCGCCTTGCCAGAAACCGTTCTGCTGCATCCATTCATCCGAGTAGATCTTACTCATATAATTGCGGCCGGTGTCGGGCAGCAGCACGACGATCTCACGCGGTTCGGACAGCCGCTGGGCATACTTCAGAGCGGCGGCCAGGGCCGTCCCGGCCGAGCCGCCGGCCAGGATGCCTTCCTCGCGCGCGAGGCGTCGGGCGGTGTTGAAGGACTCCTTGTCGTTGACGCGCACCATTTCATCAACCACCTGGCGATTGAAGGTCTTGGGGATGAAATCCTCACCGATGCCTTCGACCTTGTAGGAGCGGGGAGAATCTCCGGAGAGAATGGAGCCTTCGGGGTCGGCGCCGACAATGGTGATGGCGGGGTTTTTCTCCTTGAGGAAGCGGGCGGTGCCCGAGATGGTGCCGCCGGTACCCATGCCGGCAACGAAGACGCCGACCTGGCCTTGGGAATCCTCCCAGATTTCCGGCCCCGTGGCCAGGTAATGGGCGAGAGGATTGTTCGGGTTGGTGAATTGGTCGGGCCGGAAGGCGCCGCGGATCTCGCGGGCCAGCCGGTCTGCCACTCCGTTGTAACTTTCGGGTGAATCGGGCGGGACGCTGGAGGGAGTTATGACCACCTCGGCGCCGTAGGCTCGCAAGAGGCTGATCTTTTCAGCGCTCATCTTGTCAGGAAGCACCACGATGAGGTGGTAGCCTTTGACGGCGGCCACCAGCGCCAGGCCGACGCCGGTGTTGCCTGCGGTCGCTTCAATGAGGGTGCCTCCAGGTTTAAGAACACCTGCCTTTTCGGCGGCCTCGACCATCGCCAGCCCGATACGATCTTTGACGCTGCCGCCGGGATTGAGCGACTCGACCTTGGCGTAGATGGGCGAGCTGACATCGGCGGCAATGCGGTGAAGACGAATGAGCGGCGTATGTCCGACCGCCTGGAGAATGCTTTCGTGTTTGGCCATAGAATCAGAGCTTTTGTGTTGGGGCTAACAGCCGCTGGTAATAAAAGTTGCTGGTATAGAGAGCGGCGGCTGGATTGTGCCCGGTGACGCGGTCTTTGGTAATCAGCGTGGTGACCAGGGCTTTGGAGTGTTTGATGAAAAGCGAGTCGTGGCCGACGCAGAGGCCGACGATGACATTGAGGTCGGTTTTCCGCCGATTCAGCAGGCGCGCCTGGAGGATAGGATTGCAGATCGCCTCGTAGGAGCCTTTCTTCACCTTCAATTCTTCGGGGATGCCGATCTCCGTCTTGTCCACCGAACCGACCTTGCAAAGCACGGTATAGGACTCAAGACCGTGGGCTTTGAGAACTTTGACGAAGATGCGGGTTTCCTGGATGAGGCCGATGCAGGTGGCGATGCCGATTTTGCGGGCGCCGATGCGGTTGGCGAAGGCAATGACTTCCTCGACGCGGGTGAGCTTGCCGTAGTAGGCGCCCTCGACTTCGGCGGCGGCACGCGCGACGCGGCCATCGGAGTTTCTGCCGCGATAGTGGCGGGTGACGCTTTTGACGAGCGCGGGATCGGCTTCCTGGGTCAGGCAGAACGAGGGGAACGACTTGTCGCGGCGATAGCAATTGAGCAGGCCGCAGTCGGAGCAAGTGGGTGACGGTTTGGGGGATAGAGTGGGGGTTTTCATACCATATAATCAGCGAGGGCCTCTTCACCGGTGATGGACTCCTGGTAGATGGCCTGGCGCGCGGCGACGAAGTCCGCGCCGCCGCGCTTGTGCGGGCGAGGCAGATGCACATGGACCTGATGTTTCACCGTCCCTGGACGATTAGGCATGACGAGAATAGGGTCACCCAGGTGGAAGGCCTCGTCAATATCGTGAGTCTCCCGGATCATCGCAGGGCGTTCCATCCGCCAGATTGTGGAGGATTTCCTTTTGGAGCTGGATTGGATGTTTCCGGACATGGTCAAAACGAGAGAGCGCGGACGAAAGTTTTCTCGAAGGCAGGGTCGTTAGCTAGTTCCAGGACCCGGACCTTCCGGACGATGGATTTGAGATCGTCGCGGACGGCGCGGTTGAGCAGGAAGGCCTGAGCGCCGGTTTTGGAAGTGTTGCCGACGAATTCGACGCGGTTGGAAAACTCCCGGGGCAGCAGGCCCAGGTGAATGAGGCTGCTGGTCCGCAGATGAAAGCCAAAGGAGCCGGCGATGAGGACGCGATCCACCTTGGCGGCCTCCAGGTCGTTGGCCCGAAGCATGAGGTCGATGCCGGCGCGGATGGCGGCTTTGGCCAACTGGACCTGGCGGACATCCTTTTGGGAAAGATAGACCGGGCCAGCCAAACGGAAGATGGGCGAGCCGTTGAGAAAATCCCAGCGATCTTTCCACGGGCGGCTCTCCAAGGTACCGTTGGCATGGAATCGACCACTTTTGTCCAGCAAGCGGTGGGCGGCCATTTCGCCGATGGCGTCGAGCAACCCGCTGCCGCAGACGCCCACGGGTTCGGCGCCGCCGATGGTTTTGACCTGGATACCCTCGCCGGAAAAAGCCACCTGTTCGACCGCTCCCCGGCCGGCGCGCATGCCGCAGGCGATATTCATGCCCTCAAAGGCCGGGCCGGCCGCAGTTGAAGTGGCGGTCAATTCGCCATCGGTGGCCAGGACCATTTCGCCATTGGTGCCGATGTCCACGAAGAGTGTTACACCGCTGAGGCTTGGCAGGCGCGTGGCGAGGATGCCCGAGGTGATGTCGGCGCCGACGTAAGCCGACATGATGGGCGGCAGATAGACGAGTCCATGAGGCGAAATGTCCAGCCCGATCGACGCGGCCTGGACGTGGCTGCCTCCGGCAAGGGCGGGCGTGTAAGGATATTTGCCGAGGGAAGCGGGATTCACTCCGGCAGCGAGATGCAACATGGTGGTGTTGCCGCTGAAGACGGCTTCGTAGATGTGCCGGGATGAAACGCCTGCCTGTTGAATGATCTGGCCGATGAGACGATTGAGTTCGGCAACCAGCTCGCCGTGGAGCGCTTGGAGGCCCTCGGGTTTGGAGCCCATTTTGATGCGGGAGAGAACATCCTGGGCATAGCGGGCCTGCGGATTGAGATTCGAAGCCACGGCCAGTTCGCGTCCGTCACGCAGGTCGTTGAGCGCGACGACGAGCGTCGTGGTGCCGATATCGACGGCTAGTCCGTAGAGATGTTCGGTGGTGTCGCCGGGCTCGGTGGCGAGCAATGAATCCCCCGCGAGGACCCGGGTGGCACCAGCGGATGATGATGGGGACTTGCAGGAGCTCGTCCCTCCGGTGGGGAGAAGGTGTATTTTGGTGATCCAGGGGTTGATTTCGGTTTCAACCTTGAGGCCGTCGCTGAGGATTTTTAGGCCATCGGATTGGGCCGTCTCGATGGCAGCTTCGATATCGCCCTGGATGGTGGACTGGCAGGCCAGCACCCAGCCGGCCTGGCCTTCCAATGGCGTCAGCAGCTCGTGATCAGCCTCGCTCAAACCGGAGCGGGAGGAAGCGGAGACTTTCGCCCGGCACTTGCCGCAACTTCCCATGCCGTCGCAAGGGGCTTCAATGGCCAACCCGGCCTGGCGGGCGGCATCGAGCAAGCGGGTGCCCGCAGGCACGGAAACGGAAACGTTTTGCGTAGTGAAGTGGACGTGTGGCATGGAAGATTTCCCTCTTCAGCGGCTTGGCTGTTCTTTGACGGTGCTGGTCAGAGCCTGGATGGACTGGAGCTTGGTGGAGGTGCTCAGCCCGCAGGCGGGAGAGATGATGTCGATGCCGTCGGCCATCAGGTTGCGGGTCATGGCCGCGATCTTGTCGGGGCTGTTCCACTGGAGGGCGAAGGTGCTGAGGTTGCCCATGGTGGTGAGCTGGGGAAAATCCGCTTTCAGAGCGGCCAGATTGATCATGGCGTCGGTGCTGAGGGCGTCGCAGCGCAACCGGGGCAACAGCGGGCGCACGCGTTTGAGGTCGCCGCAGATGTGAATGATGAAGGGGAACCCGAGTTCGTGGATTCGGTCGGCCAATTGATTGAGGTGGGGCACGGCGAATTCCTCGAACATGGCCGGGCCGAGGATTTCGCCCGTGGCGGAGGGGTCGCCTACGGCGATGGCAGTGGCTCCCCCGTTGATCACCAACTGTTCGGCAAAGGCGGCCAGCAGGCGCGTGACGTAGTCCAGGACACGATGCGCCCCGGCGGGGTCCTTGCGCAATTCCTTCAAGAAGGTCATCGGATCCACGATGGAGGCTGAGGTGCTGATCGGACCGGTCAGGCTGGCGATGACGGGCAGGTCGGGTTTGGCCCGCGCGACGCGGTGCGCGGCTTCAGCCACCACGCGCATGCGGCCGGATCGGACCATCGCGTCGATATCGCGAAACTCCACTTGAGAGACGGAAGGGAATCGCTCGCGGGCGATTTTGGGTTCGCAGGCCAGGGTGCCGTGGTTAATCTCGCTGCCAAGCAATTCGGCTTCCACCGTCATGCAGAAGGGGACGCCAACATTCTCGAATCCGGTGCGTTCCTGGACGGCCTGGGCGAGGCGGGCCATGCGGTCCGCATCGAAATGGGCTTCGGGCAAGGTCAGGCCGGTTTCCTCCATGATCTCGACAATGGCGGCATTCATCATGCCGCCGATGCAGATGACCGGGGGACGGTCCACCTCTTTTTTGCGCAGGACGCGCTGGAGACGTTGTTTGGCAGTAAGGGAACTCATAATCAGGCAAGTATTTCAGGATCAACCGGCCAGCCGATTTCGCGCACCGCATCGATCATGGCATCGATATGGGCGAAGGGAGTCTCGACCGGCAGGCTGCAGCCGGAGGCGATAATATAGCCTTTGGGATTGTTCCAGGCCTTGCTCACGCAGGCGCGCACGGCGGCGCGGACTTGGGCTGGACTGGATTGGAGCATGATTTCCGAAGGGGGCACGTTGCCCATGAGGCGGACCCGGTGGCCGACGGCGGCTTTAGCGGCGGCCAGGTCGGCGGCGTTATCGATCGAAATGCAGTCGGCGCCGGTATCGGCCATGGCCTCCCAGATGGAATGGGTTTTGCCGCAAATATGCAGGGTGGCGGCTTTGCGGCGGCTGTGAATGAAATCGACGAGGCGCTTGAGGTAAGGGAAGCCGAATTCCTTGAACTGGCGCGGGCTGATAACGGTGGCCGAGCACATGGCGTCGGTCAGGCTCGGAGTGCAGCCGGTTGAAAGAATGGCTTCGGCGTACAACAGGGCGCTTTGATAAGCCACTTCGCAGAGCTGATGGACGGCGTCCGGGTGCTTGATCATGAGCCGGGCGAGTTTATCCGCGCCAATCAGAAATGAGGCCGTGGTGAAGGGACCGGTCAGGGCGCCGTTGACGGGCACCTCGGCGCCCACGGCCTGAAAGGCGAGCGCCATCGCTTCGAGGTGGTAAGGCAAATGGCCGTCCCTCCAGGGATCGGCGGGGCGCAGAGCGCCGATGCGCTCGACCGAGCGGATCGCCGGTTCGCCAAGATAGGCCGTTTCGTCGTCCGGATAATACACTTTGGCGCCCATGGCTTCGGCCTGGGTGTAGAGGTCGGTGAAGATGCGGATGACATCGTAGCCGAAACGGCGGTAGGCGGCGACCTGGGCTTCGGCGATGAGTTTGCCGTTGCCGCGGAACTGGGAAACCCGGACGCCGATGACGCGCGCGGCCGTGTTGCCGACAATCGGCACGCAAGGCAAGCGGTCGATCGGCTTGCCTTGGGCGTAGGCGCTGAAGCGTTCCAGCGGAGTCATAACCGATTAGGAGGGTTGACCGGCCAGGTGTTTAGCGAGCTTGACGGCTCCGGGCGCGGCGGCGGCGTAGCCGTCGGCGCCGATGCGATCCGCAAAGGATTGCGAGACCGGGCCGCCGCCAACGATGACCTTGAAGCGATTCCGAAGGTTGCCCGTCTGGAGCAACCGGATGACCTCGGCCATAGCGTCCATGGTGGTAGTCATAAGAGTGGACATGGCGATGATGCGGGCGTCGGCTTTGACGGCTTCATCGACAAAGCGCTGAGGCGGGATGTCCCGGCCCAGATCGATAATCTCAAATCCGGAGGCTTCGAGCATGATCTTGACCAGGTTTTTTCCGATATCATGGGTGTCGCCTTCGACGACCCCAATGACGATTTTGGGCCGCTGGACATCCTCGGCGCGTTTGAGATGGGGGCGGAGGATGTCCAGGCCGGCGTACATCGCGTCCGAGCAGAGCAAGAGCTCGGGAATGAAATACTCCTCGGTCTCGAAGAGTTTCCCGGCGCGGTTCATGCCCTCGACCAGCCCTTGCTCGATGGCCGCGTAGGCGTCGATGCCTTGCTCGACGGCCTGGGTGGCGAGCTGGCGGGTTTTGTCTTCCTCCATGCCGAGGACGGCATCGGAGAGAGCGCGGTAGAGAGATTCGGGATTAGCTGACATAGGAGTGATTAATGTGAAGTGCGGGAATCGCGGGAGTTCGTATAAACGGAGGTAGTTTGCACATCGGAGCCGCTCCACGAGTAGATGGCCAGGAGGGGCTCGGCATGGGTGCGCATGGCATGGACGGCCTGCGAGGGGTGCAGAATATAGGCGCCTGGAGGTTGGTCGCGGGAGATTCCGTCCAGGGTCCAGGTCGCGAGGCCGGCGGCCACATAATAGAGCTCGATAGCCGGATGCCGGTGATCGGGATAAAGTGTTTCGGGACCAATCAAGGTCAGGCCCAGGCAGACAGATTCGCTGTGGAACGGCGCCTTCGGACCGATCATTTCGGCAAACGCGATGTTAAGGCCGAGGCTGGGGGCGTCGGCGCGGGCTGGATAGCTGTATCGCCATGGGAGAAACGGAATCACGGGACGAATCTGATCCAACAAACTGGCTGTGGATTTGTCCCCGGCTTTGAGGGCCGCCTCGATGTGGCGGGTCGTGGCATGGTCGTTTCCGGTGAAGCGGCCTGACAAGGCAGGCAAGGGCTCCAGCAGCGAGAGGACATTTCTTATCTCGCGGCCAACGGCATCGTCCGTCGGCTGGCGCTGCCCAAAGACAGTCTTGATGGACGCGAGCAGCGAACGGACACCGGAAGAATGAGATGCGGCCATAGGCTATTATCTGAGCTCCGATTTGAGGACAACGACGGTGTGGCCGACTCGCTCGCCCTTCTGCAATGCCTCGCGGGCGGCGACAGCATCCAGGCGCTCAGGCAGGAGCGACTTCTCGATCCGCAACGCGTCCTTGCCGGAAGTCGCGATGTCGACCGGGCCGAAAGTTTTCTGAAGGGTTTCGGCGCGATAGAAATAGAACGGACCGAATCCTTCCTCTTGTTTGCGAGCGTGATCTCCGATGATCTCATTGGGATCAGCCTGGACTTTCCAAGTGTAGGTGAGGAAAGAAGAGGCATAGCCGGCCAATGTCCCCAGCGAGAGAAACACGTGCAGCGGCACGCGGCCGCCGAGAGTGGAAAGGATCGCGCCGCCAGGAAGCAGAAAACTCTTCGCCTGGGTCAACGCCAGGTAATGGAGATCAAGCATCTGGTGATGAATCAGCTCCGGCACTTTTTCTTTTCTAGGCGCCAGATGGCCGGAACTCTTTCGCTCCAACGCGACTTCGCCGGGGTCGGACAGGGGAACATTGGGCAGGTTCTCGTAGATCAAATCGTAGCGAGTGTTGAAAAGCCGTAACGGTTCGAGCAGATCGCCGTAGCCCGACTCGATGACCAGCGGATGCGCGGCCAGATGGTTGCGCGAGACATTGTCAGCCGCCGTCGCGACGACGTCGGCATGCACGTCCGTCAGACCCACGCGCCTGGCGCCAAGGATTTCGACGGCCGCCAGGACATCCAATCCCGAGCCCGTGCCAATCGAGCAAAACGAGTCGACGGGAGCGCCTTCCCGCTGGCGGCGCAACAGCTTGAACGCGGGCGCGGCAACGTGGGCTACCCAATCACTTTGAAGGTCGTTAATCCTGGGTAAATAAGAATGACTGGACAGTCCAATCGATAGGTGCCGTTTGATGCGGGCCGGATTGCGCAGGGCCAGATAAGCCTCGGTATCGACGTCGATGGTCGCGAAGGCCTTGGCAGCGGTTTTGGCGGGTCGGGGAAGGTGAGGTTTTGCAGACATGGTGACGTGAAACGTGAAACGTGATGGGTGAAACGTGAAAGCAGCTCGTTAGTAGGTTGAGTTAATGCTCTCGAGGGCCTGATCAAAATCGGCAATCAGGTCTTCGATGTCCTCGATGCCGACGGAGACGCGAATCATGTCCGGGGTGATGCCGGCGCTGAGTTGCTGCGGCAAAGTCATTTGAGCATGTGTGCTGGTCCCCGGATGCAGGACGCCAGTGCGGGCGTCGCCGATGTGTACGACGAGAGCGGCCACCTTGAGGTTTTTGACGAACGTCCGGGCCCCCTCCGTGCCGCCTTTGAGGCCGAAGGTGAGGATGCCGCTGGCTTGAGGGTGCAAGAAATACTTGCGAATGCGCGGATAGCTCGGGTTGTCCGGCAGCCCCGGATAAATAACCCAGCTCACCCGGCGATGGCGCTTGAGGAACCTGGCCAGGGCCAGGGCGTTGCTGCTGTGCCGCTCCATGCGCAGGTGCAGCGTCTCCAGCCCCAGGCTGAACAGGAACGCGTTGAACGGGCTCAGGCAAGCGCCGAAATCGCGCAGGAACTGCGCCCGGCCCTTCGCGGCATAAGCCGTCTGCTTGAACGTCTCGACATAGCGGACGCCGTGGTAGCTCGGGTCCGGCTCGGTCAGTTCGGGGAACTTGCCGTTGGTCCAATCGTAATTGCCGCCGTCGATGACCACGCCGCCCAGGCTGGTGGCGTGGCCGTCAATGTATTTGGTGGCGGAGTGGACGATGATATTGGCGCCCAGCTTGAATGGATTGCAGAGGTAGGGAGTGGTCAGGGTGTTATCGACGATGAAAGGCACATCGTTCTTGCGGGCGAGCCGGGCGAACTTGTCGAAGTCGAGAATGCCCAAGCCCGGGTTGCCGAGGGTTTCGGCGAAAAACGCCTTCGTATTCGGCCGGAAGGCGCGCTGCAATTTGCGCTCGGGAGCTTCGGGATCGATGAAGGTGACCTGGAGCCCGTACTTTTTGAGCGTGTTGTTGAACAGCGTGTAGGACCCGCCATAGATAGTGGAAGCCGAGACGATGTGATCGCCGGCGCGGCAGAGATTGGTGATGGCGAGCAGCGTGGCAGCTTGGCCCGAGGCCAGGGCGACCGCGGCGACGCCACCTTCCAGTTGGGTGATCTTCTGCTCGAATGCGGCAACGGTAGGGTTGCCGGTGCGGGTGTATTTGAAGCCCGTTTCTTTCAAGGCGAAGAGGCGTTCGACCTGGTCGAGGTCGTCGTACTTGTAGGTGGTGGACTGAAAGATTGGCAGAATTCGGGCTTCGCCCACTTTGGGGCTGTAGCCGGCCTGGATGCAAATGGTGCCCTTGCCCCAGTTCGCGGGGGTTTTTACTTCGGATGCTTTGTTGGGTTTATTGCTCATTGGAAAAACGGCCGGCTGCGTCACAATGGATACGCGTGTGCGCTCTCGACCATGGTTTTAACGTTTTCAATCGGCACGCTCGGCGGGATGTCGCAGCCGGGCATGAGAATGTAACCGCCGGCCACGCCGGCTTTGGAAATCGCTTCGCGGCTGGCGGCGGCCACGCCTTCAACGGTCTGCTTCTGCATGATGGACACGGGATTGAGGTTGCCCGCGAAGGCGATTTTGCCTCCCAGCACGCGGCGGGCGTCCGCAAGGTTCACCTTGAAATCGACCGACATGATCTGCGCGCCGGCTTGGGGCAGAAGATCCAGGCGGTTGGTGGTGTTGCCACAGATATGAACCGTGACCCAGACGCCGCGGGCGCGGATGCGGTCGGCCACTTTCTTCAGCGCCGGGAGGGCAAACTCGAAGAATTGCTCGCGGGAAATGAGATCGCCGGAGGCGGTCGGGTCGGCCAGCGAAATCATCGACACGCCGGCGTCGATGAAGGGCTCAAGGTAATCAAAGCACAACTCGGCCGCGAACTCGACGACTTCGTGCACGGCCGCTTTGTCCTTATAGATGCCCCGCATGAGGTTCTCGACGCCGAAGGCCAGGCCGCCGAGGGTGAAAGGAGCCCATTGGCTGGTGCCAACCACCGTGGCGTCGCCGATGGATTTGGCAACCTGGCGCGCCGCCTCGACCAGGACACGAATGCCTTCGTCCTCCTGGACCTGCTTGGTGCGGAGGCGTTGGCTGGTCCAATTGCCACGCAGGATCGGTTCCTGGACATCGGGAGTGCCTCGGATGCGGAACTTGAGGCGTCCGCCGATGCCCCGGATGGCCAGGTTGTGATAGCCGGAGCCGGGCCAGACGATGTCGCAGCCGACCTTTTCGTTGGTTTTAACGATCGTCTCGGCGACCCGTTCGGGCCCCACAGCCAGGGCCTGCTCCAAAGTCAGCCCGCTTTGATTGAGGGTCCAAGCCCCGGCTGACAGCAGGGACACGGGCAGGCGCGGCGTCGGTTCGAGCCGGATGACTTTTGCGATAACTTCTTTAGAGGTCACAGCATTCATTTCACCCAGAACAAGGCCCGGCGTTTGATTTGTTCGAGCAGCTCCATGGTCAGCAGGACAATCAGGCCGGTGTAGAGAATGCCGGCGACCATGCGCGGGTAATCGGCGTAATCGGCATAAAGCTGGACGAAGCGGCCCAGGCCGGCGTTGGCGCCAAAAAGCTCGGCCACCGTCAGCATGATGAACGAGAAGACCAGGCCGATGCTCATGCCCGAAAAGATATGGGGCAGCGAGGCGGGGAACACGATGCGCCGGAGATACTCGTGGCGCTTGAGTCCCAGGATGAGGGCGTTGTCACGGTAGCGTTGCGGCAAAGAGGCGGCGCCGGTTGCGGTGTTGAGGAAGATGGGCCAGAAAGCGCCGATGAAGACCACAAAGCCGGCGGCGGTACGAAACGTGGGCAGGAGAGCGATGGCATAGGGAATGTAAATCGTTGGAGGCACCGGCGAGGTGAGCCGGGCAAAAGGCGAAAACATGCGGTTGAGCGCCGGAGTGGTGCCGACGAGCAGGCCCCAGACTACGCCGCTCGCCAATGCCAGGAGGTAACCGGGCACCAGGATAACGAACGAAGACCAAGTGCCTTTGAGAAGCTCGGGCAACGAAGCCCAGAGCGTCTTCAGGGTGAGCCACGGCGCCGGAAAGAGATACTTGCCGGAGAAATGGATGCAGGTGCTGCACACCTGCCACAGAATCAGCAAGCCCAGGAGGAAGATTACGCCTTCGGCGCCGCGGAGGCGGGCAAGCAGCCCCCACGGCGGACGTCCGATCCGGACAAGGCCGGGGGAGGGTTCGCGCGGAACTGGAGCTTTGCGCTCTGAAGATGGGCGAGCAGCAAGGCCAGAGGCGGAGTGGAAACCGTCGGCCGGTTCCGGGCTCAGAGTTGCTTTGATCGAGAGACTTTTCATTCAAATTCCGTCCGCATGGCCGGTCATGACGGATTCGGCTTCGATTTGGCGGATCACATCCTGGCGGAAGCGCTCGGCGATCTGCTCGCGAAGTATCAAGAATTCCGTCGAGCCGGTCAGCGCCCCGCGTTGGCGAGGACGGCCGAAGGGGACGGTTAAGTCCTGGATGATCCGCCCGGGCGAGGACCCGAGCATGACAATCCGGTCGGAGAGGAAGAGGGCTTCGTCGATATCGTGGGTGACAAAGACCACCGTCCGCGGGCTTTCGGAACCGAAAGCAACGTCGAGCAGCAGGTCCTGGAGCTTGGCGCGGTTGACCGGATCAAGAGCGCCAAAGGGCTCGTCCATGAGAAGCACCGGCGACCCCAGCGCCAGAGAGCGGGCGATGGCGCCGCGCTGTTGCATGCCGCCGGACAGTTCAAAGGGATATTTCGCATCGGCGCCTCGGAGTCCAACCAGACCCAGGAATTCCTCGGCCAGATCCCGCCGCCAGCGTTTATCCATTTCGGGATGGGACTTAGCCAAGGCGAAGGTGATGTTCGCCGCCAGAGTCATCCACGGGAAGAGCGAGTAATCCTGAAAGACCACCCCGCGCTCGAGGCCCGGCCCGGTAATAGGATTGCCTTTCCAGGAGAGGCGGCCTGATTTGGGTATTTCCAATCCGGCCAGCAGTCGCAGCAGAGTGGTCTTGCCGCAGCCGCTGGGCCCCAAGAGACAGACAAACTCGCCCTCCGCGACCGCCAGGTCGATGTCCACCAGGGTCGGCGTGCCGTTATAGGCGAAATGGACCGACTCGGCTTTCAGGCCGGGGGCAGGAGCGGAGTTTTTAGGATTGTAAGTTTGCGACATCGTCTTGGTGCTGCCAGGCCGCCGTGGCGTAATGCATGAACCGCCACGGCGGCGATCGGAGGTACTGCCGGCAAGCTCAGTCCTTTTGATAGCAGCAAGAGAGAGCCTCAGGGGGAACGGCTGCGACAGCGGGCGCGCCGGCTTGGGCCGAGGCAGTCCGCAGAGACTGGCCGGGCGCGGCGGCGGCCTTCACGACGTCGCGATCGGCGAAGGTTTTCAGCCGTTGCTGCCAGAAAGGATCGTCGGGATTCTCTTTGGCCAACCGGTCCAGCGCGCTCTTGTAGGGCCGCGCGTCAACAAAGCGGGTGATGTCCAAATCCGATTGGACAAAGTCGCTTTTGATCATGGTCTTCCAGAAGCGCTGCACCCCGGCCACGTTAGGATCGGAGGTCTGGTCGAGGTATCCCTCATAATAGGCCTTCCGGATGAGCGCGCGATCCAGCTTCAGATACTTGCTGATGTCATCGAGGGTTTTCTCGTGGTTGTCCGCGGCGAATTTTTCCGCCCGCAGAAAGGCGCGAATGAACCCTTCCCACACTTCGGGACGGGATTCCAGGTCCTTGGCGTTGACCGTCAGGCGGCAGCAGGGGTGGCCCGGCTGCAGCGAGCGGCTTCGGATGATAACCTTGAGGCCCTGCGCCTCAGCAGTCGCATCATGCGGCCCCCAGGTAACCCCGGCATCCACCTGCCCGGACTTGACAGCTTCGAGGACCGCCGGGGGACTCTTGAGTTCAAAGATCTCCACGTCGGTCTTCCAGTTCAAGCCAGCCTGCTCCAGTGCGCCACGGAACACTGCGTCGCCAGTCGCCAGACGAACCGTTGCGACCTTTTTGCCCTTCAAATCGGCGATGGTCTTGATGGTCGTTGCGTTTTTCGCCGTGGTGAAAATGGCGGCGTCCTCCCCCATAACGCCGCCAATGATGCGGATGTCCGCGCCTTTGGCGATATGCACAAGAGGAGCGGTGGTGCCAAACGCACCCAGATCAAGCTTGTTGGCGCGCAGCGCAGCCAAGCCGTCCGCCGAGTTGACGAACTCGACCAACTCGACGTCCAGGCCTTCCGCTTTGAAAAACCCCTCCTCCTTGGCGATGAAGAACTTGGCGTGCCCCGTCACGGGCAGGTGACCAACCTTGAGGGCGACAAGATTGGTGTCCGCCGCCAGGGCCGCCAGCGCAACTTGCGCTACCACAGCAAGTCCAGCCAGCTTTCGATAACGCGGCAATCGGCAGTCTATTTTCATAGTTTTCCTTTGTCAGTTTTGTGTCGGCAATTCGAGTTGCCGCCGGTTGTAAATGGAGGTCAGAATTTAAAGAGCCCACCCAGGGAAACCAATTGGTGTTCGAATGAGCGGGGCTGGTACCCGGCTGCCCCCGCGGGGAGGTCCCCCTGCTCATTAACCCCAAAATCATAGGAGTAAGCCAGGTTCGCGCTAAAATGGGTGTTGAAGGCATATTGCAGACCGACGGCAGCCGTGTATTGCCAATCGTCACGCACGACTCTATCGCCCAGAACATCGGGAGACTGGGCGAGCACGTTGTTGGGATTATAGTTCGCCCCAAAGGCTCTGGCGCCAAGTGACAGCGAGAGCGCATCGGTGACTTTTCGGCTGTAGCTCAAATCGAAGATGCTGTCGAAATAGGGCACCAGGCCCGTGCTGGAAACCCATTCCCATTGCCTATACCTGAATGTAATGGTGTCTTTGGGAGTGATAGCGGCCGCGAGGGTGCCTTCGCCATAGTAGGTGACCGGGCTCTTGTTATCGACCGGAGTGCTGGAATCAAAACTGCGGAAGTCAGGGCCGATTTGGAGGCTTACCGACAGCCAACTCAACGGTTTGCCCTCGAAACCAAAGAGCACGCGCTGGTAGTCGTTGGGGGAGTGGGCGGCGGCGATCGGATAGGCCGACGCAAAGGCCGGCCCAAATGCAAACTCCGCCTGGTTTTGATGCCCATACCGGTAGCCTGCCGTTAGGGCGAAATTCGTCTGGACCTTGTAGCCGAAATCCAGTCCGCCGTTGACATCATACCGGCTAATGTAGTTTTGGTAGCCAGGCGCGAAGTACTGATGCGTCGAAAGATCGTACAGCAGCAGTGACGCGGTTGGGCGAACAAACCATTTTTCCTGGTCGTATCGGAGGCTGACGCTGGCCCGATCCTGGTTCTGCTCCCGCCGTTCGCGATCGGCGGCCGTGGCGAAGGCGCTCAGAAGGTCGCCCGGATAGGTCGGCCCGAACTTGCTGCCGTTGATATAAGTGAAGACGTCACTCGCGTTGAACGACAGATCGCCGGCCCGTCCCTTAGCCGTGGCGGTGATGCGATGATCGTTATGGTTTTCTGAGTCCGCATTTTGGTAGGTAACGAAGTCCGGCGCGTAGCTCAAGGTCAGCGCCTGCAATATCGGTTGTTCCCCCAGCAATGGCGCAAAGTCAACGCCCACCTTGGGCGATATTGTCGTGATGAACGAAGTGACATCCCTCAATGCCAACACACTCCCGGCGTTTGGGGGACCAGGGAAAGTCGGCGCCGCGGAACGCGCCAATCCCGATTCAAAGACGTTGTCGTCGAAGCTCTCCTTGATTCCGACCGATAAGTCAATCAGCCAGGCGGGTTTTGTCATGGAGGGAAGAACTGCAGGCGCCGTATTGGTGGCGGCAGCGCCTTCAGCAGCCTGGGTCGCAGACCCCAGCAGAGGCGCGCACAGGGCCGCCAGACTCCATAAGGCTGGTCTGGCCAGATGACGGCCTGACCGCAGAAAGGCGGTTTTTGGCAGGACAACTTCGTTCGTGTCTTTCTTCGCCTCGCGCTCAGTTTGGCGCTTGGACGATGCACTGGTGGATTCCATATCGTTAGTTTGGTTCTTGTGTCGTGCGGGCCTCCGGCGGTCCGGTAAGGTCGCCGCTTTAGTCAGGTTGTTTCGTGTTCATATCCAGTCGTCTGGTTTTTATCTGGTCAGTCTGCCGCCCAAAGAGGTGCGCGGCTGGAGTTACTGGCTCGAAAGCTGGCCCACAATGAGTGGCGAATCCATCAACTTATGTTGATAATCTCACGCAAGATACTAGTGATTCAGGTAAGTAAGTCAATAAAATTGGTAGGCATTACGTAAGGTTTCAGGTTTAGTAATATCATTAGGTTGAACTACTTAAGACAAATTCAATAAAACCCAATAAAACGTGGTTTTTATGCCAACTAAGAGAATCGACGTGCAATGAGATCAGTACAGCAGATGAGATAAGTAGGTCCTGGTCCCCATGCCCAACGCCTATGCAATCCCGCCTACGGTCTGCGGCTCGAACCTGAAGCGGCGGGCACTGCGACGGTTTTTCTGGTTTAGCGGCGGCCCTTTTCTGCCGATGTACCTATAGGCTGCCTGAAGCCTGTGGTTTCAGTAGCCGGAGATGGCCGACTGGCAACCTGGTGAGAAGGATAGCCCATCACGTTCAGCCGGCGTTAACTGCAATCACTTTGCATCCACGACCGATAGCGAAGGCGTTGCGCGGATTTCTGATTCGATCCGCGCTGGCGCTGGCGCTTGCCTCGGCACTGGAGGTTCGCGCCCTGGATCCGGCCAAGCATCTCAGGGATTACAATTGTCTGGCCTGGACGTTCCAGAACGGGCTTCCCGTCAACGCTGTCAGCGCCCTGGCTCAGAGCCTCGACGGCTATATTTGGCTTGGCACGCGCAAAGGACTGGTCCGCTTTGACGGAACGGCTTTCGACGTTTTAGGCACCGGGCCCTGGACTGACCTTCGAGATGTCAACGTGACTTCTCTTTGCTCCTCCCGAGAAGGCGGGGTCTGGTTTGCTGTCGAACGCAGCACTTTCGCCTATTACGACGTCAAGAACGGCTGGAGCCGCGATCAAACCAAGCCGGCCGCCATGTGGGGGATCACCTGCCTTGCCGAAGGCGCCGATGGGGTGCTTTGGGCGGGCGGCGAGTACCTCAAGCGGCAGAATGGCCTGGCTGGCGCCACGAAGATCGTCGCGGTCCAGGAGACTCCGGCGGCGATCTCCTTGCATGCCGACCCGCGCGGGCGGGTGTGGATCGGAACCGCCCACGGTCTCTACCGCCTTGATGGGAGCAAGGTGGCGCGCGCCAACACCGATGGCCTGAACGAGCGCCTGGTGTTCTGCATCTCCTCCGACCTGCAAGGCAACTTATGGCTGGGAACCCAGAACGGTGTCGTTTGCCTGGATACGAACCTTCAGCGCCGCGCCGTTTCGTTGCCGGAATTCGAGGTCCGGGCGCTTTGCGTGGACCGCGAAGGGGCGGTATGGATGGGAACCACCGACGGCGGCTTGCTCCGTTGGGCCAATGGACAGCTTGACCAATTGCGAAAAACAGACGGGCTGTGCGATGACCGGGTGCTCTCTCTCCTGCAGGATCACGAAGGCAGCCTTTGGGTCGGCACTCGCAACGGACTGAATCAGCTCACCGACGTAAAGTTCCCCCTCGTCTCGGAGAGCCAAGGCGTCACCGCCAAGCCGGTCCTGTCGGTCAGCCCGAGTCAGGATGGCCATCTCTGGCTTGCGACCGGACAAGGCATCTTGAGCTTCGATGGGTGGGGGCATCCCTATGGCGGCGACCTCACTCCGCCTCAGCCCTACACCAACTATACCAAGCGGGTCTTCCAATCGCGCACGGGTGACCTCTATGCCCTCGAGGGTAATCACTTCATCGTACTGTCGCAGGGCAAGCCCGTCGCCAGATTGACCATGACGAATATGCCGGTCGCCCTGGCTGAGGACTCCCGCAGCATGCTCGTTTCGGTCGGCGGCGGCCTCTTTCGGGCTGACCGCCAGGGAATCACCCCTTACGAGTTTCACGGCCAACCGCCCGAATTCTACTGGATCGTCAACCTCTGGGTGGACCAAGACGATGCCATCTGGGTCGCCTCGGCCAACGGTTTCGCCCGGATCCAGCACGGCGAATACCAGCAATGGACCGAAAAAGAAGGACTTGCCGACAACAATGTTCGCTGGGTGGCACCCGATCGCGAAGGCAACGTCTGGATTGGCACCGCCACCGCTCTGGGACGCCTGCGAGGCGGCCGGATTGTCAATTTCCGCCGCCAGGACGGGTTGCCTGACGCCAACATCTCCGCCATTATCGATGACGAACTGGGCAACCTTTGGGTCGATGCCGCCTCCGGACTTTTTCGTGTCAGCAAAGCCTCCCTGGATGCGTTCGCCCAAAAGCGAGCGCCGCGGGTCGAATGCACGCGCTACGATGGGCCCGAATCCGTCAAGCCGGTGGATCGTCTTGAACAGGAAAACTCCGGGACGCGCACTGCCGACGGCCGGATCTGGTTTCCTCGCGCCAGCGGCGTCCTGGTTATTGACCCGGTTAACGTCCCGGTGAACCGGTTGCCGCCCCCGGTGCACGTGCAATCGGCGCGCGCCAACGGCCAAGATCTTACTCCCGCCCAGTCGCGCGCCATCCCGCCTGGCCAAGGCTCGCTTGAGTTTCGCTTCGCGGCCCTCACCTATATCGCCGCCACAGAGATCCGCTTCCGCTACCGGCTCGAGGGCTACGATTCCGACTGGATCGAAGCCCGGAACCGGCGCCAGGCCGCCTACGCGAACCTGAAGCCCGGCCGCTATACCTTCCACGTCACCGCCTGTAATGCGGATGGCATCTGGAACGAGGCCGGGGACGCCGTGCAAGTGATCCTATTGCCTCACTTTTACCAGACCGCCTGGTTTTTCGCGCTTTGCGGACTCGCCGTCGCGGCGGCCTTGGGCGGCGTGTATGCCTGGCGCGTGCACGCTCAGCGCCGAAAGGAACAAGCCGCCGCCGAGGCGCGCGCCTTCCTGGAACTGCAGGTCCGCGAACGCACCGCCGAGCTGGAGGCTCGCCGGGCCCAGCTCGAAGCGGAAATAGAGGAACGCAAACGCATCCAGGAACAACTGGTCGCCGCCTCCCGCGAGGCGGGCATGGCCGAGGTGGCCACCAGCGTGCTGCACAATGTGGGCAATGTGCTCAACAGCGTCAACGTGTCCGCCGACTTGATCGTCGATCGGGCGCAACGTTCAAGAATCGATGACCTCAGCCGGGTCTGCTCATTGCTCGACCTTCACCATGACGATCTCGGCGCCTTTCTCACGGCCGATCCCAAAGGCAAGCGCATCCCCGAATTTCTCTCCCAGCTCTCCCAGGCGCATCAAAAGGAAAAGGCCAGACTGACCCTAGAAGCCCAGGCGCTCAAAAAGAACATCGAGCACATTAAACAGATCGTCGCCATGCAGCAGAATTATGCCAAGGCCGGCGGCGTCCTCGAGGACCTCCCGATTTCCGAGCTGGTGGAACAAGCTCTCGAGATGAACCAGGACGGCTTCCTCCGCCGAGAGATCACCGTCCAGCGCGACTTCCAGCACACCCCTCCCGTTCGGGTCGACAAACACCAGGTCCTTCAAATCCTCGTCAACCTCCTGCGGAACGCCGATTACGCGATGAACGCCTCGGGCCGCCCAGACAAACTTCTGAGCTTGCGCATCGCCAGGCATGGCGGCGGGCGGGTCGAGCTAACCGTGCGCGACAATGGGGTCGGCATCGCCCCGGAGAACCTCACCCGGATTTTTGGGCACGGCTTTACGACCAAGCGCGACGGCCACGGTTTCGGGCTGCACAGCGGCGCCCTGGCCGCGGCCGAAATGGGCGGCAGCCTGCGGGCGGTCAGTGACGGTCCCGGCACGGGCGCAACCTTCATCCTCGAATTGCCCGAAGCCCTACCAAACCCCCAGATGGATCCCGGCCGATAAGCCCCGCCGGAACTCCAGCCCGGGTGACCCGGCGTGGACAGAAAACGCTCTCGGTCCGTGTCGTCGCGAAGAATGTCCTCGCGCTGATCCCCCAATTCATGACGTGGTGGATGGCGCCGCGATACTCACCCCGTAATTGCCGTGGCATCAATCTTCATCCTGCCAAAACCCTCCCATTTTGTCGATGAAATGTGTAATAGTATGGTTTGACCCCTTTATGTGACCCCTTTACAATGGCTAACATATTTTGTCCCATCAGGACTCTGGTTTCAGGCTCGCTGCGCTCGCATGGTTGATGGGTTTCGCGCTGAATAGCACTGCGTGCCGAGGGAGCCCCGACTCGGTACTCCGCGAACGAAGCCTGTTAGCGCCTCCGTGTTGGCAGGAGTTGCCAAGGTGACTTGATTTACGGAGTAATAAGGGCCTGTCCGGGAATAACCTTGATAATTTGCCTTGTTCTTCTGCCGCCAAGCTTCGTTGCTCAGTCGTTGCAGATCCATGGGGATATGCGCCTCTTTCGCGCCTCGCTGGGCGGCAAAATTCCGGCGGCATCTTGCCACCTTCATTTCTTACCGCCGACGTACCACGGCCAACAGTCGCCAGGAACCGACAGCAGAAAGGACGAAAGCACCAGGAGCACTCCGTACACCGTCAGGCAGATCTTGAAGACTCGCGTGCTCATTCACTTGGGCGAACATTCGGCCTCAGTGGCGCCGGACAGCAGACGCCCGAAATGCAGACAGAGCGCGAATCCGGCGTCCTCTGCAGGTCGCTCGTTGGACCGACTACTCATCCTTAACAACCAGAGCGCGATTTGTATCCTATGTCCCATTTGACCTTACACTTGCTGCAATCGTAGATAATCCGATGCGTTGCATCCACGTCCCAATCCTCAATCGGGGTCTGGCACTGAGGGCAAATAAATTCGTCAAGCATCTTCTGCTCAGCCCGCGAGCCCGCAAAACCAAACAAGAATAGCCCGGCAACCATCATGCCGAACGTAAGCCATCCCGGCCTGCCAGCAGAAAAGAGATAGAATCCAATCCCGGCAACAAGCAAGAAAGGAATATAAAATGCCAGCAGCTTCCGAAAGCGTATTTTCCAACCGAAGGAATAGAAACGCTTCACCTCGTTCGCAGCAGGTGGTGAGGGAGGCACTGAAGGTGTATTGCTGAGATCTGCCGATACCGGCCGGATCGCCACTGGAAGAAGGCCTTTCTCCTTAACCTTCTTGAGAGCTTCCCGTTGTGACTCGGCTTCCAACACACCTTTGGTGCGGCTGCCGTCAGTATTCTGTGCTTCAAAATTGAACTTTAGCATAACGTGACTCTGTAGACCAACGCACGAGGTCACTCGCGCCGAGCCAACGACGCCGGATATGGAAACAGATCGTGCGCCCGGCGTCGGGTGCAGCGCGATGGTTGGGCTGAACGCGATCAGTCATAAGAGTAACCAGCAAAGTAAATCTTCTTAGGCTTGCCCTGCTGGTAGAGGATGAGGTAAACGCCTTGCCCTCGCTCAAGCCTGTCGATGAACTCGTCCGACTCCTCAATAGCCTCAAGCGTCGGCTGTTCCGTGCCAAACAGTTGTCGTAGCTCTTCCGGTCGCACCGGCGACACGGCCCCTAATTCTGGAGTGTCGGTCACGCGCTCCATATCGAGTATCGAACGGGTCCCGGTGGCGCCCGAGATTTTGAGCGCCTCCGGGATGCTGGCCGGGCGCTTGGGCTTGGAGGGACCACGACCAAGGAGGCGACCAAAGAACCCAGGCTGAACTTCGTCTGGCTGCCAGAATCTGCCTGCCCGGAACTCCTGCTCGCGTAACGCCTCCAGTGCCGCGCAGATGTCCTGCTGATACGGCACCGTGTATGACCAAAAATGACCGCCCATAACGATGTTAATGCGCCCAACACTCAGCTCACCGATGGCGGCCGGCCATCGATGTCTGAGTTACCGAGCGAGGCCGCCGAGCCGCAATTCGGTGAAGCGCACGGTTGGGTATTCCCAGCCGCTCCGAACAAAACGTCGCGCATCCTCGCAGCATCATGGAAATCGTTCCTGAGTAGCCGAGCAACCCCCTCCAGCCCCACCGTGGACTTGGCATACAAGGCGAAAAAGTAAGGATCAACCCTCGACGGCTCCGGGGCGTCACCAAGCGGCGCCTCGATCACCTGCCCCGTGCGAGAGTTCTCAAACCGCCTATGACCACCATGCAAGTCCGACGACCACTCCTCGGACAGGGTGCCCTTCTCGTATTTCCCAATCATGGTGGAGCACGCCTCGATATAGCATCTGACCGCCGCCTCAATCTCTCGGGCATGTGCAAGCACCGTCGCCCTTGGCACGACTGGCGTCACGGTAACCCAGTCGGTTGTCCTGTCGCCGCCGCTGTCGAAAACAGAGTGCTCCGGTAATGAGGCCCTCAGCTTGCTGATAGTCGTCCGCTTATCCACCCGACCTGGGAATTTGAGGACAACGTGATGGTCCGAGTCTGCCAGCATTCGGATCGTGTCGAGCGGCGGAACTTCCTCTGTGCTCTCGCAGTTAATCCTGATCGGCGTGGTCATACGGATGCTTTCGCCCAACGGCAAGGTGAGCAATGGCGGCGGACACCAAACGCCCGAATCTGCGAACAGCATCCGTCCGCCGCCATTCGCCGCATTGGCTCGTTAGGCTTCAATATACTCCTTCACATTTGTCTTAGCGATCTTGGCTAACCGCTCAATGTCTGCCAAATCCTGAAACCCGCGCACCGGCAACCAATGAAACATCTGGTCTGTCGGATAAAGCAAGAACCCTTGGGGAACCTTATGCGCCCGCATAATCGTGCGCCAGAGCATGTCGGTGGATGCAACCTCGCTCCGCGTCCCGATGCGGTCTGTAGAAATCTCGTATGTCACAACCAGGTCGCGGTCTGGCTTCTGTGCATACATCTTGAGAACCGCGCGGCGTGTGAGCCACGGCACGGCAAGAAACGCACCGGCGAGAAGAAAGAACGGAAATGCCGCCGCAAAGAAGACCTGCCCTCTCCCCAGACCGGCGATGCCCAACAGCAGGAACAGTGCGCCTCCTCCAATAAAGGCCCGCCGGATTTTGCGTCCCCGCTTTGAATGCCGCATGTGCAACCGCTGGGCAAGAAGCATCTCCTCAGCACTCCATCGAAACGAAACTGTGATTGGCTTATCCATACGATGTGCCGTGTGGCAACTAACGCGGAACGCAGCCACGCCGGGCCACGGACGCCCGCCTCGCAACGAGACGGACTCCCGGCATTGGCTGGCGCGACTGGTTCGGTGTCATGGGCTTTTTGGCAAAACATCAACCTCGATCTCCTCACTTGCGAGCCGACACGGAGTGCTCCCCCTGATCCGCTGACGCACTTTGTCGTCGCCCAGGAACCCGAAATCAGGAATGTTCTGATAGTAAAAGACGAGGCGAAACCTACCGGGCTTCTCGAAGGACGGGCTGCCGACCCAAGGTCCAAGGCGACTACTCTCTCCAGGTTTCAAATAGAATATGTCGCTCAGCTCTATTGGGTTCATCGTCAAACAGTCAGGGCCGCTCTTGGGCGCTGGAGGCAGTTCAGGATGCTTCTGCTTCTTTGGCTCAGCCGGGAGAATGGACCATCCAACAAAAGGCGTCCGCATCTTATACTCGCTGCCGTCCCCTGGACGGACCAATGTGACGGAGTTTGATCCGCGATTCGTGATCGTGACGGAAAACTGGGGATGGTCGCCTGCGTGGATAGCTTGTGCGGGTGGTCTGACTGTTACAACTAAGTCTTGTCCCATCGTTGACCAGAAAGCCACCACGAAGGCCACCGTGATCGTGAATTTCATCATGGCCATTGACCTTGCAGCGAACAATCCAGATGAGCTACCGCCGCCGCAAAACCGGTAACGCCAGCCTCGCCAACTCGCTCCCGAAAAGCAAGGGGCTGGCGGCGATTAGCTCGATCTGGTTCGTTAGTTGTTTGGGCACCCCTGTTCACAAGATCTGACCAAGCCCCACCACAAGCGCGCCGCCAAGAAAAAGCGCAAGGCCCACGGCCACCAGTTTGCCATAGCGCCTCAGGAAAGGGGGATTGTGGCCCCACTTGTTGGCAATTTGCTTCGCGCTAAAGTAGTCCTGCGCACCCGACCAACTGAACAGGAGGCAAGCGGGCGCCTTGCCGAACTTCTCCAGGTACCGTTGTATCGGCGGGTCATACAGCGCTCCCGCCACAACGCAGCAGATGAAGCCCGAAAACATCACGACCAAACCGATGATCGACAAGGCGTTCATAGTCGCAACTAACTATTGATTAAGCCGATTCGTTTATTACGTGCTCCGGTTAGTTTATTAAAGCCTCCGGTTCGCTTATTAACCCTCGAAGCCGGGACACAAGCATTGCAAGCCCCTGAACCTCCATCCACCGCTCTGGCTTCCTGGCAAATCTCCATACCCATAAGCCCAGCTTAGGCAGTGGGGCGAAAGAGTCAAGCGGCAAAGTAGCACAACATGGGCGACGCAGCGCGTATGCATGAAGGGGTGGGGACGGCTCGTCCCCAGGTTCTTCCGTCAGTTTGCCAATAAACTGGGGACGAGCCGTCCCCACCCCTTTCCGAAACGGCTTCATGCGTACGCGCTGTGGGCGACGAAGGCCGCCCCCATGTCTCCGACTCAGGGTGCCACAGGTTGATTTGTTGGACTCCCCCTATATTGCGCTTGTAAGGGTGAGTATGGATCCCATCCGAGCCATCACCCAAATGCGTCAGGTGCTCCGCCGCCAATACAAATCCCTGTCCATCGAGGAAACTTAGGTCCACTGGCTGCGCCATTTGATGGGCGCCTTGTCGCAAATGCCACCCGACTTGCCCAGCGAGAAAAAGGTGGAGCGATTTCTCACCAGCCTGGCGCTCAACCGCCGCGTGGCTGCCTTTTGTCGTGTCAGTAGTCAGGAGCGACACTTGCTCTTGCTTGCGTGGATGTCGATGGGTCTTTGTTGGCCGCTCTTGTGTCGCCGCTTTCAGGGCTTTGAATGTTTCTTTGACCGGCTTTCCCGGGCCTCCGCTTGTGGGCCTCGCTCCAGCCCGGGCTATCACAGGAAGGGCTTTCAGCCCTAAGAGCGTGTTTTGAAAACATCTCGGGCGGTCTTGCGGGTTAGCCCGGTTTTCAGCCGGGCGGAGAGCGGACTCTGCTTCAGGGAGGCCTCGAGGAACATCGGGTCGCCTTTTCACGTTTCGCTGGTAATCCCCCATGGATGCGAATGCGGGGGAAGGTTACTAATGCCCATGATCACGAAGTTAACGGGGCTCATGGCACTCGCCAATACCTCTGACCGGGCATCTGCGATTGTGCCGTTTTTCAACCGGGTCGGGAGTGAAGGGATTTCCAGAGCCGAGGGGGCAAGTTGGCCGAGGGGGTGAAACCCTGTACAAATGACAACCACCACAGCAATTCCCGGGCGGCTCGGGTCAGGGGTCTTTTTCCGGCGCCTCGGCCCGGAGCCACCGGGCAGCCAACGGAAGCCGCTCGCCGTTCTTCGCGCGATTGCATTGTTGGCGCCGCTCCTCGTCCTGCTGGGCACCAGCGGCTGCATGTCTTCCGGGCCCAAACCGATTGCCGTGCATCCTGGCTACAGTCAGGGCCAAACGGAAGCGGGCTCGCGCCAGGGAGAGAAGCTGACGCTGGTAACCTATAATATCTGGGGATTGCCCCCGTGGATCAACTTTGCTTCATCAAGGCGCTATCTTCGGATCGCCCGGGAATTGGAACGTCTCAATGCCGACCTGGTCCTGCTGCAGGAGGTTTGGACCAAGAAAGCACTCGAGGCGGTGCCGGCCGACGGGAAGTGGGCGGTCGCCGCAGCCCGCCCGGTGTGTTTCTTTCGGCGCAATGGGTTGGTGGTGCTCTCAAGGTTTCCCATCTTGAGCGGCGAGTTCCATCCCTTTAGCGCAGCGGCGCTGCCCGATGCGCTGGTCACCAAGGGCGCGCTGAAGGTCACCATCGAGCTGGCCGACAAACGCCGCCTGAATATCTGGAATGTTCACTTGCAGGACGGCCACTCTTACAAGACCCGTACCCGGCAGATCACCGAGTTGCTGGGTTGGATTCGAGCGGCTGCCGACGGCCAGTTCGCCGACCTGATCGGCGGAGATTTCAACTGCACGCCGGACAGCGCACAGTACCGCCAGCTTTCCCGAGCCCTGGGGCCGGAAGTTCAAGAACTCAAGAGCCCGGAGCACTTCATCACCTACGATGGCCTCTCGGCAAATCCCCGCCGGGCCAGAACACTGGATTATGTTTTCATCCGGTGCGGGCCTCAGGTTGGGGAGATTAGTGCCAGCCCGAGCGCCGCCTTTACCGCGAGTCGCCGGCGGCAACGCCTCTCTGACCATCTCGGGATTGAGGTGTTGCTGAGCCTAGGCCTTGCGCCCAGCGACTTGACTCAGCGCCCGTTCGGGTCTTTCGCCAAAAGTCAAGCGGCGCTCCCCCAACCCTCCGGCAGCGCCAACAGGAATTAGGGGGCAGCTCCGGGCAGGCTAGTACTCCGTAAAGGAAGTCTTTTGAGGGCGTCCTCTCTTTTTTTCCATCCGGTTTGGCGCGCAGAAGGCGGAGCGCGCCAAACCGGATGGAAAAAAAGAGAGGGAATTGTTCTTGGGCGCCGTACCTGGGGCGGCGGCCTCCGGCCTTGCCCCAGGCTAAAATATTTCGTCCCTTCAGGACTCTGGTTTTAGGCT
>Ga0181517_10001105_pt1 | contig 31096 bp, 18 predicted proteins | sample PEATcosm2014_Bin_31_FD_119748 | JGI IMG/M metagenome (GOLD analysis project Ga0181517, IMG submission 119748) | Peatland microbial communities from MTU Mesocosm Facility, Houghton, MI, USA - PEATcosm2014_Bin01_30_metaG | ecosystem: Environmental > Terrestrial > Soil > Wetlands > Peat | place... | reverse complement strand
GCGGATGAAAATCACATCCTATAATCATCATGCTCGGCTCCTTTCCTCCCGAGCTCGTGGTCGTTTCGCAGCAACCAGTCTACTCAGGTCGAGGGAGCCGACGCTGTCATGTAATCAGTCTCCGCCCCAGCGACAGGTCTTCGTCGCTGGGACGGAGGTCCCGATTTTGGGACCTGGGAAAGCATGAACTCAAAGCACTAAATCACTTAGTCGGAAACCTGGCTTGTACATCGCGATCGTTCGCCATACTTTCAACAATCGATCGCGATAACAAACCCCAGCCCCAAAAATCATGACCTCGGTGCGTCCTTCGAGCAGGACAACAAATCGAGAGAAGAGCCGCTGTCATGTCCCCCGACAAACAGCGGCCCTTTCCCGGCGGCATTGCTTACATGCCGTTTTCGGAGTTCTGCGCCGGATGCACGACAAGATAAGATTGTCCACCCCGCGCCCAAACCAGCAGCAATATGTCTTTGCCGTCGGGAACCGAATGTATCTGCTTCACAAACGAATCCGGGTCCTCGACCGGATGCCGATCGACTTCGAGAATCACGTCTCCGGGAGCAAGGCCCGCATCGTCCGCGGGGCTTCCTGGCCGAACGCTCTGGATGGCCGCGCCCTTCACATGTTCCGGGATGTTGAGTTGTTGCCGCATCTCCTGGGACAGCTCGGCAACTGCGAGGCCCAGCTTGCCGTGCTGTTCCGATCCCGATTCGGAATTGTCGGCAACTTCCGCGTTGGCGTGATATTCACCAACCGTGACTTTAATCGTCTCCGGCTTGCCGTCGCGAAGTATGCCGAGAGAAATCGTGTTGCCGGGCGCCATCTCGCTCACTGCAACCTGCAGCGCGCCTCCATTCACGATCTTGCGGCCATCGATCTCGCGCAGCACGTCTCCCGATTTCAACCCTGCTCGGCTGGCCGGCGAGTCCGGCGTGACCTGGCTGACGATCGCTCCGGTCGCGTCCGGCAGGTCGAAGAAACCGGCCTTGTCAGGCGTGACGTCATTCATGCCAATGCCCAGGTACCCGTGATGCACCGCGCCGTCCTTGATGAGCTGTTCGACTGAAGCTCTCACAATCTGCACGGGAATCGCGAATCCCGCTCCGGCAAACGAGCCGCTTCCGGAGATGATGAAGGTATTGATGCCGACCAATTCACCATGCGCGTCCACCAGCGGGCCGCCGGAGTTGCCGGGGTTGATCGCTGCATCGGTTTGGATAAAGTCGCCTGGCTTGCGCGGATCGTCGGAATAAGGATTGGGTCTGTCGAGAGCGCTCACGATGCCGCGCGTGACCGAAAACTGGAAGTAGCCGAAAGGGCTGCCGAACGCCAGCACGGTCTGCCCGGGATGCAGTTTTGTCGAGTCGCCCCAGGCAATGCTCGGAAGGTTCTTCGCGTCGATGCGGATCACGGCAATGTCGTTGAGCTTGTCCACTCCAACCAGCTTTGCCGGAAACACGCGGCGGTCGTTCAGCGTGACCCGAATCTGCGTCGCGCCATCCACCACGTGGTCGTTGGTCACAATGTATCCCTCGGGCGAAATAATGATCCCGCTCCCAATGCCGTGCTCCATCTGTGCGGGCGGCTTCATGGAGTGCCCTCGACCCTGGCCGGGACCCTGCGGCCCGAAGAACCATTGAAACTCGGGCGGAATTGAGCCCTGCGGCATGACGGGGCCTTGTCCATCGCCGTCGCCCTCATCCGCGCTGGCGCGCGAGGTTACTGACACGTTGACCACGGCGGGAGTGACGCGCGCCGCCACGGCTTCTACCGCGTTATCCAGCGCCACCAGTGAAGAAACGCTGCTGTCGTCCATCGGAGCTGCGGCTCCAATTGCGGCGCCGCCAGCGGCGTGGGCTATCGAGTGATTGCATACCAGGACGACAGCAAACACCAGCGCAACGACGGCGCTAACTGGGCCCGCGAGCTTCTTCGCCTTCGCTACTAATTCATTAGTTGATACTGACATGGCTACCTCTCCAGGGATTGAATTTGTTGGTTAAAGTTGAAGCACCAGCCAGCCGTTACGCGTAGGCACAATGGATGGCTGCGTAGATTTGGAATCTGCGTTGGAACTTGCGGGCAAAATTCTGAAAATCAACCGCGTGACCGTGAACTGTCCCGCTGTCTGCGAGCCTGCATCGTCGTTCCCGGCGATCTTGTTTTGCCCATCGCCGCTCGCGTTCGCGCCCGTTTCATAGTCCGCCCTTAGGCCTGCGCTTTGATTCGAACTTTGAACCTGCTCCCAGACGGCAACCACGATCCACTGCTCTGGGGCCGGTTCGGATTGCGCACTCGGCATCTCCGCCTTCAGTTGAATGGCGCGGGGCGATTGCAAATCGTGCTTGTAAGTCGGCGTCATGGAAATTGGCGTAGCGCTCTGCTTCACTTCGTTGTCCTGCATTGCAGCGCGCGCATCAGCCGATCGTGGCCACCCGCTCGCCGGCAGAATGGCCTCAACCTCAGTTGCGTACACTGCGGAAGAACCACGGCCCGCGCCGGCACTCCGCGTCCGAAGATAGGCTGCATCGAATCCTGTATTGCCGAACCGCGGCCCCGCAGCGCGCACCAGCGCCGGCGCCGTTTGCTTTGCCGCCAACGCATGACCATACTCACTCCCCGCCGGAACAAACGCGATCAACTGCGGGCACCGCGCAAGCTCAATCGAGCCGAAGAGAAGACTGCACCCCAGCGCGCCCAGCAAAGCGCCGTTCCCTAGAGGACCCAGCGTGTGTGTGCGCCGCAAAATGCTGTGCACGCGCTGGACCAGCTCCGGCCGCTGCTGCCACGCGCCCAGCGAGAGAGCCTCCACGCGGCGTTCGAGCCCACGCTCGGCCAGGCTCGCCAGGCACGCTGCATAGGCCCGCGGCGCGCCCGTAATCCTGACCACTCCCTCGTCGCAGGCCATCTCGCGCTCGCGGCACAGGCGATGCTCAATCCAAACCAGCGCGGGATTCAGCGGGAACAGAACCAGGCACAGCTTCTGGAGTAGATTTGTCCAATCGTCGTGGCGGCGCAGATGCTCCGCTTCGTGCAGCACAATCTGTTCCAGCTCCCCCGCAGTGAGGCGTGCAAAAAGCCAATCCGGAATCAGAATGCGCGGCTTCAAAAATCCAATCACGCTGGGCCGTTGCAGTGTCGTTGTGGTGCACACCTCAACAGCTTTGCAATGCCACGTCGCCGCCACCGGAGCCAACATGGGAGTGAGTTGGCTGTGCAGCTCCACTGGAATCGCCTCCGCCCACAGCGTGCGCAGGCGCATCGAATGCACAGCCAGATCAACGCCACGAAAGAGCGTAGCAGCAATCCAGATCGCCGCGATCGGCAAGCTCCAGCGCGCATCGATGCCCATCCACGGCCGGTTGAGCATAGGCTGAGCCGCAGCTTCTGCAGCGCCAGAAAAGCCGCCCGAAACCACTGCGCCAGAAAACTTTGCAATGAGAGTCAGCAGCGGCAGGCCGGCAAGCGCGATAAAGGCCGCGGCCCAGATCCGAAACCTATGTTCCGCCGAGGTGCGCGGCGCGAGCTGAAGCAAAACCGCCAGGCCGATGGCGATGACCGCTCCTTGCCACACGGCGGCCACGGCGATCGGCGCGGCCTGTTGCGATAACGCGCGAAACCCTGCCGCAACCGATTCCACGGCGGCGGGCATCCACTCCACCACAACCTGAATCATTGTCTGCATGAAGGCAGTAAGCGGCATCGGCTACACATCCTCCTCGGCGTCGGGAGCCGTGGCCTGGATGGCCTCTTTCAGCCGCTGCAACTCCGCGGAAGAAATCTCTTCGTCGCCCAGCAGCGAAAGCAGCAGCCGCTCCCGCGAGTTGCCGAAGAAGCGGCTCATCAGGTGGCGAACCTCCGATCGGCTGGCTTCCTGCTCGGCAACGGTTGGGCGATACACAAACGCGCGCCCCTCCTGACGATGTTCGACGTACCCCTTCTGCTCAAGGATGCGTATCGTGGTCAGCACCGAGTTGTAGGCCAGCGTTTCGCCTTCCGGCATGGCCGCCACCAGGTCGTTCACCGCCGACTCGCCACGCCGCCACAGCATCTTCATCAGCCTCAGCTCGGCTTCGGTCAGCGTGTTTGATTTCTTCGGAGGCATATTTCGCAAATTCCACGTGACCCACTCCATAGCTGGAATTGACCACACAATCCATAGACTCTCAACTAAACAATTAGTTTCTAACCTTCGTCAACATTTTTCCGCGAAACCTGCTCAAGCCGCCGCAGCAAACAAAACCCGCCCCCTGTTCCCTGTCCACTGTCCACTGACCACTGTCCACTGACCACTGTTCACTGTTCACTGTCCACTGTCCACTGTTCACTGTCCACTGTTCACTGTCCACTGTCCACTGTCCACTGTTCACTGTCCACTGTTCTCTGTCCACTGTCCACTGTTCTCTGATCTTGTATCATCGTAGAGGCCCTCACCCGCGCATCCCATCCTGAAAGGGCCGCCATAGGAAGACCATGAAAACCGGCATTATCGGCCTGCCGCAGGTAGGCAAGACATCGCTGTTCAAAATTCTCACCAAGGCCAAACTCGAAGAGCGAGCCCACTCCCGCCAGGAGCACATCGGCGTCGCCCGCGTGCCCGACCAGCGCCTGGAAAAGCTCTCCGCCCTCTACTCGCCCAAGAAAACCACCTTCGCCTCGGTTGAATTCGTCGACGTAGCCGCCATCGGCCAGGAGGCGCTCAAGGAAACCGCCTTCCTCGCCAGTCTGCGCCAGGTCGACGCCCTCATTCACGTGCTGCGCGCCTTTGAGGACGACGCGATTCCCCACGTCGGCCCCATCGATCCCCTGCGCGACATCAAGAATGTCGAATTCGATCTGATGATCAGCGACCTCACGCAAGTCGAAAAGCGCCTCGAGCGCCTGGAAAAGGATCTGAAGAAAGGCCGCACCAACGACCTCGAGCGCGAGCAGGCCCTCCTGATCCGCTCTAAAGCCGCCCTTGAAAAAGAGCAGCCCCTGCGCGAACTCGAGATGACCAACGAGGAGAAGAAGCTCATCAAGGGCTTCATGTTCCTCTCGCAAAAACCCATTCTTTACGCACTCAACATCGGCGAAAGCACCACCCTCGGCGTCGACCTCGAAGCCGCCGTAAGCCTCTTCAAGCTTGACGAAGTCGCCCGTCGCCCCAACGCCGGCGCAACCGCCATCTGCGGCAAAGTCGAAGCCGAGCTGGCTGAAATGGACGACGAAGAAGCGGCTGAATTCCTAGGCAGCTACGGCCTTCACGAGAGCGGCCTGGTCCGCCTCATCCGCAAAAGCTACGAGCTTCTCGGCCTCATCAGCTTCTTCACCGCCGGCGAAGACGAGTGCCGTGCCTGGACAGTCCCCGTAGGCTCCAAAGCCCCACAGGCCGCGGGCGCCATCCACTCCGATCTCGAACACCACTTCATCCGCGCCGAAACCATCCGTTGGGACGCCCTGCTGGATGCAGGCTCTGAAGCGGCGGCGCGGTCCAAAGGCACGCTCCGCCTCGAAGGCAAGGAATACGTCGTGCAGGATGGCGACGTCATGCACATCCGCCACAGCGGCTAGGTTTCTGGCCGCTCGTTGTTGTACCAAATTGGGTGCCCCAGGTCCCGATTTTGGGACCTGGGATAGCATGAATCCAACGCACAAAATTACACGATCAGAACCCTGGCATCATATGCTGAAGCTCTCCCTAATCCTCGGAACCATCGCCGCCCTCGCCGACGTCGCCGGCGGCCTGGTCCTTGTCCGCGCCAAGGGCATCGAGCGCTACCTGCGTTACTTCGTCGCTCTCGGCGCAGGCTTCCTCATGGCCGTCGCTTTGCTTGAAATGGCCCCCGAGAGTTATCGCCTCAGCCCGCGCGTCGGCCCCATCCTCATCATGGCCGGTTACTGCGTCGTGCACCTGCTTGAGCACACCATCAACTCTCACTTCCACTACGGCGAAGAGACGCATCGCGGCGAGCTCGTCACCCCGCGCACCAGCATCGCCGTGCTGGTTGGCCTCAGCGTTCATGCCCTCTTCGACGGCGTAGCCATCGGTTCCGGCTTTGTGCTCTCCAACCGGCTTGGCTGGCTTATCTTTCTGGCTATCCTTCTGCACAAGGCGCCGGAGGGCTTCACCATGGCTTCCGTCATGCTGGCCAGCGGGCGCAGCCGCACTGTAGCTCTCTACTCCGCTACGGGATTGGCCGCGGCCACTCTTCTCGGTGTGCTGGTCATTGAAATCGTGCCCGCCTGGCTGGCCTACGGATTGCCCATCTCAGCCGGCGTGGCCATTTATGTGGGCGCCACCGACCTGGTCCCCGAAGTCAATCGCGAACCGGGAATTCGCATGGCTCTGGTTTTCTTCTTGGGTGTCGGTGCATTTCTCTTGATGCGCACGTTGCTGCCCGCGCTCTGAGGAGAAGTCACCGAGGTAGCGCCGGTCTCCAGACCGGGGTCCCCAGCGACAGGTCTTCGTCGCTGGGGTGGAGACCGGCTGTCGCGCGGGCGTCCACGCCCGCATTCGTCCACGAGCAAATACCAAATCATAAAGCCTAGGCTGTATCGACATATACTGGTCACGTAAACACTTGATAAATAATGAAATTGTCATACTGAGCGAACGGGGCCCCAAGCGCTTTTCAGCTTGGGGGTGGCGAGTCGAAGGATCTGCTTCTGTTTTTTAATCAACTTCGAAGACAGTACGCTAGGTGCAGCCAACAGATCCGTTCTGTATATGTCGATGCACCCTAGTATTCACCTTTGCTGCAGAGCAGCTTTGAAGGGTACGGGCTTTTGAAGATACGGGCCTTTGAGGGTACGGGCTTTTGAGGCTCCGGCATAACTCTTCTGGGCCGGGATAAGCGTCAGGGCACGACTTCAGTCGTCCCGTAAGCTCTCCAAGAAAGATCCGGGCTTCAGCCCCTGCAAGATTCCCCTCGGATAACGCCCAAATCCTGCCCTTTTCCCGCAGCCTGTCTAGCTCCTGACGGAATGATCGTTCCTCTATCAGTCCCGCAGCAGCCCCAACCGGCTCGCGTAGAGCCTCAACAGCAAACGCCCATAATCGACTCCCACCTTCATGCTGGCCTTGCTCGCGCCCCGGGATCTTAGTCCAAACGCCAAGGGGATCTCCTCGATCGACCGGATCCGTCCCCGCACCAGCACCTCCAGCAAGAGCTTGAAGCCCGAGCGCTGGAATGGAACCCGCTCCACGCATTCGCGGCGAACCAGAAAAAATCCCGACATGGGATCTTTGGCATGCATTCCCGCTTTTTGAATCGGCAAGGTGATCCACACCGCTGCGGCGGAAAGAAATTTCCTGATCGGATTCCACTTCCCCAGCCGCCCACCCGCAATATACCGGCTGCCGATCGCCAAATCATGCCCCGCGCCAATCGACGCAAGCAAGCTGGGCAGCAGTTCCGGAGGGTGCTGCAGGTCCGAATCCATCACCCCCAGAATCGAAGCGTCCGTGTTTTGCCAGCCGTAAAGGATCGCCCCTGACAGGCCCCTCTGCCCATGGCGTACCAGCAGCCGCACCCGCGGGTCCTGGCGCGCAATCGCGGAGACAATCTCCTCGGTGCCATCCTGGCTGTCGTCATCCACCACCAGAATCTCGTAGCCAATCCCCACCGGATCCAGCACCGCGCGCACATGGTCCAGCAGCCCAGCAATATTTTCAGCCTCGCGCAACGTGGGTATCACCAGTGCAAGCTTGTCCTGGGTAGACCTCACCTGCCCCGCTGAAGTCAGCGAATCCGTTGCCGCGGAGTCTATCCTTATGTAGGATGGACCAATAACTGTTGAAGACATTCTGAGCTTGAGTATACGAGATTGGTCGTGCTGCGAAGCAAACTCCCGGCCAACCCCCCACCCAACCTAATATTCCACTTGCCGGTGCTGAACTTCCGCCGCGACATGGAACGATCGCGCCGATCGTCTTCGCAGGCTCGAGCTAATTCCGGCGCAGGCCTAATCGAATCGCATAGAGCGTTGCCAGCAAGCGAACATATTCGAGGGCAACCTTGACGGTGGCCTTGCTCACTCCTCTACTTCGTGGCGCGAAAGTGAAAGGAATCTCCTGGATTGAACGGATGCGACCGCGAACCAGAATTTCCAGGAGCAACTTGAAGCCGTATGGATGAAATCGGATTTGATCGAGACATTCGCGCCGAAGGAAGAAGAAACCGGAGGTTGGGTCCTTGGCCCGAATCTGTTTTCTCTGAACGGGCAACGCCGCCCACAAAAACACCGCGGAGAGCACCTTTCTAACGGGATTCCAATCTCCCAGGCTTCCGCCAGCAGCGTACCGGCTGCCAATCGCCACATCGTTGCCGGCAAGAATCGCAGAGGCAAGAGCTGGCAATAGTTCCGGCGGATGCTGAAGATCGGCATCCATCACGCCGAGAATCGCCGCGTCGGTGTTCCGCCAACCATAGAGAGTGGCCCCGGCCACGCCTTTCTCTCCTTTTCGCACCAACACGCGCACGCGCGGGTCCTCAAGGGCAACGGCGGAGACGATTTCCTCGGTACCATCGCGGCTATCGTCATCCACGACCAAAATCTCGTAGGGGATAGACACCGGGTCGAGCACCGAACGCACATGGTCCAGCACACCGCGAATGTTCTCCGCTTCGCGGAGCGTAGGAATGATCAGCGCGAGTTTTTCCTGGGTTGACTCTTCCCGACCCGCCGATGTCAGCGAATCCGTTGCCGCGTCGTCTAAACTTATACAAGAAGGACCAATGACTGTTGAAGACATGCCGAGACTAAGTATACGGGATTGCCGGTGCTAACAAGAAAATTTGCGATCAACCTCTCATTAATCTTGGGATTCGCGCTGCTCGGCTTTGCCGTCATGGGATACCATCCTGGGTTTGAGGACGACGGCCATTACCTTTCCGCGATCAAGAGCGACGTGAATCCCGCGCTCTATCCCTACGATGCGCAGTTTTTTCGTATTGAGTTCCAAGCAACGGTTTTTGATAAATGGGTCGCCGGTTTCGTACACTTCACTGGCATTCCGGTCCCGGCAACGGCATTGCTCTGGCAATTCGGTTCGATCCTGCTGACCGTCTTCGCCTGCTGGAGCATCGCGCGTAGACTATTTTCCGAGCAGCGTGCACATTGGGCTGGTGTCGCACTGGTCGCTGCTATGTTTACCTTACCTGTCGCGGGAACCGCACTTTATCTGGTCGACCAGCACCTGCACGCGCGTAATGTCGCCACGGCCCTGATTCTGGTTGCGGTTTCGCGGATTCTGGCAGGCAGGAACTGGCAGTCTGTGCCATTGCTGTTGCTGGCCCTTCTAATTCATCCCATCATGGCCGCCATGGGCATCTCCTTCTGCTGTTTCCTCGCCATCGCCTTGTCGGAGCCTGTTCACCTCTGGCTCCACTCCCGCATCGAGGCCAGCCCCGGTGCCGCGGCGGTCGCTTTCGCCCCTTGGGATTCGCTTTTTGAACCCCAAACTCCAACCTGGAAAAAGGCTCTAGCCACGCGGACCTACTTCTACCTCTACAAGTGGACCTGGTATGAGTGGCTGGGCGCATTGGCCCCACTGTTCCTGTTTTGGCTGCTGTGGCGCGTTGCACACAAGCTCGGCGAAACCGTCCTTGCCCGCTTCGCGTTGGCCGTATTCGCCTTTGGACTTTTCCAACAGACCGTGGCCATGCTTATGCTCGCTCTTCCATCGTTAATCCGGCTCACGCCCTTGCAGCCCATGCGCTACCTTCAATTGGTCTATTTCTTCCTCGTCCTCACCGCCGGTTGCCTGCTGGGCAAGTACCTGCTTAAAGCCTCCGTCTGGCGTTGGGCGGCGTTCCTGCTGGTCTTCAACGGATCCATGTTTGCCGCGCAACGCATAGAGTTTAGTGGCAGCCAGCACATCGAATGGCCGGGACGCGCACCGTCCAATCCCTGGATTCAGGCATTCGAGTGGATTCGCAACAACACCCCAACCAACGCATATTTCGCCCTTGATCCCCGCTATCTCGCGGCTCCGGGCGAGGAATACCACAGCTTCCGCGCTTTGGCTGAACGAAGCCAGTTAGCCGACGCCATCAAGGACACGGCAGTCGTAACTCAGGTCCCCGAGCTCGGTCCCGAATGGGATCGCGAGATCCAAGCCCAGCAAGGCTGGAAAAACTTTCAACTTGCGGATTTTGAGCGATTGAAGGCCGAATTTGGCGTCAATTGGGCCCTAGTCTCCGATCCCCCGCCCCAGGGCCTGGCCTGTCGCTGGCACAACGCCTCCCTGGCCGTCTGCCAAATCCCGTAAGACAATGGACAGTGAACAGTGCACAGAGTTCGGCGCTCCAGGATGAGCGTCACGCCGAACTCTCAGACTGCGGAAAAACTCCTCCGGGCGGTAGGCCGGGGATTTATCCCCGGTATTAAGCCTATAGAATCGACGCGGGCTTTAGCCCCTGAGGAAATGCCTTCCTGTTCCCTGTCCCCTGTTCCCTGACCCCTATTGCCTAATCCCTGTTCCCTGCTCTCATCCCACCGTCAATCCGTCGATCTCCACCCGGTCAAAATAGCAAGAAAATGCGCAGAACATCGCCATCACGATCTTTTCGTCCCCTTGTATCGGTAAATCGCGCAGAAAAGATCCCAATCTATCAGTACGATTTTCCAGAAATTCCCTTCAAACGAAAGAATGGCCGCCCACACCAGGACAAAAGGAGAGCCCTTCGGCGGCCTCTGGCCCAGCAAACCCACAACATCCTTCCACGAAATTACTCCATCGCCAAGACGTCGTTCTGACCCCTGACCACTGTCCACTGTTCACTGTCCACTGCTTCCCCCCTTTGCGCAATGCAGACATTTCCGCGAAAATGAACATGATACCCACCACCGGCACGGAGACCGGGCAATGCTCAACCTTTCCCAGCGACTCATTCTCGGCTGCGTCCTACTCGCCTGTCTTACGGCCGGGCTGGTCGCTGCCACTCATCGCGCCCTTGCTGCGGCAGGACAGACGACCTTGGCCTATGCCTTCGTCGCGGCCGCCCTGCTGATTGCGGTCGCGACCGTCTACTTCGTGCTCAGTCCCATCCGCGTGTTGGCCCGCGACGCCCACCGCATCGCCCAGGGCAATCTGGAGCACCGTGTGGAGTGGAGCAGCCGCGACGGCTTCGGTGTGCTTGCCGGCGAGCTCAGCCGCATCGCCGTTCGCCTCCGCGAGTTGCGCGACTCAGAGGCCGGCCGCCGCCAGATGGAGTTTCAGCTCTCCGACGCCGTGCTCCAATCCATCTTCGAGCCCATCATTGTTACCGACGGCAAAGGCCACGTGCTCAAAGTGAATCAGGCTGCCGCCGAGCTGCTCGGTGAGGCCGCCACTGACCGCATGGCGCTCACCAATACCCCCGGCGGCGACAAAATCCTCAGCGCCATCCGCGACGCCGTCTCCATGCAAAAGGCCGTTGCCACTGAAGACGACGCCTCCATGCTGCCCATGCGCATCGGCAAGCAGGAACGCAGCTACCGGCTTCGCACCACCCCCATGCGCGATTCGGAAGGCCGTCTGCTCGGCACCGTAACCACCCTTGAAGATGTCACCAGGCTCCAGGAAACCGACCGCTTCAAAACCCAATTCATCGGCGTCGCCAGCCGCAAGCTGCGCGGTCCGCTCCTCCAGTTGCGCCGCGGCCTCTACGCGCTCAATCAGGGCTTCGGCGGCGAGTTGCGGCCCCTCCAGGCAGAATTGGTGGCCGCTGCCAGCAGCGAGACCGAGAAGCTGGACGATCTGATGCGCGACCTCATTGAAGTGGCCGAACTCGACACCGGCAAACGCGAACTCAAACTTGAGCGCCTGCGTCCCCTGCATGCTCTTGGCGAGGCCCGCGACCGCTTCTGCGATGAAGCTACTCAGAAACACATCCGCGTGGACGTCAGTGCCTATCCCGACCTGGCGGTGGTCAAAGCTGACCGCCGCGCTTTGCGCTCCATCCTCGATAACCTGCTCTCCAACGCGATTCGCTACACGCCCCAGGACGGTGAGATCCTTCTCGCCGCCGAGGAGAACAAGAACTTCGTCCAGTTCACGGTCCGCGATACTGGCCGCGGCATTGAGGCCGAACGGCTCAGCACCATCTTCGACCGCTTCAATACTTTCTCTGAAACAGGTTCGGGACTGGGGCTGGCCATGGTCCGGCGTCTGGTCGAGTCGCTGGGCGGCCAAATCGCCGTCGAGAGCCGCCTGGGCCACGGATCCACGTTCCGTTTCACAATCCCGGTAGCCGTTCTGGATGAAGTCCGGCATCCTGTCGAGGTGGGCTGAGCATGGCTGAAATCGTATTGGAAAAAAAGCCGGAACAAGCCAAGCTTCGCATCTATATCGGCGCCGCGCCGGGCGTGGGCAAAACCTATCACATGCTCAACAACGCTTACATCATGCACCACCAGTTGGGCGTCGATGTGGTCATCGGGTTGGTCGAATCCCACGGCCGCAAAGAGACCGAGGCCCGCGTCCGCGACCTGGAGATTATTCCCCAGCGCGTGATCCCTTACCGCGGCGTCAACTTGAAAGAGATGGATGTCGACGCAATCGTCGCCCGCCACCCCAACACCGTGGTTGTAGATGAACTGGCCCACACCAACGTTCCCGGCAGCAAAAACCGCAAACGCTACGAAGACGTCCTCGAACTCCTCGAAGCCGGCATCAACGTCATGACGGCCGTCAACATCCAGCATCTTGAAACGCTGAACGACGCCGTCAACCGCTCCGCGAATACCGTCATTCGCGAGACCGTCCCCGACAACTTCTTCAAACGCGCCGACGAAGTTGTCAACGTGGATGTAACCGTGGACGAACTCCGTTCGCGCCTGCGCCAGGGAAAAATCTACGCCGCGGAAAAGGTCGAGCAGTCGCTGGCCAATTTCTTCCGCAAGGGCAACCTCAACATGCTCCGCGAACTTGCCCTGCGCACCACCGCCGAGCAGGTGAGCAGCCGCGCCTCCGAGTACCGCCGCACCCAGGGACTGGAACAGGCGCCCATCCCCGAGAAAGTAATGGTCTGCCTCAGTGCCCGCCCCGGAACCGAGCGCCTGCTGCGCGTTGGCGCGCGCGTGGCCGGCCGTCTGGCCAGCAACTGGTACGCCGTCTACGTCACCCGCCCTGAAGACGATAAGGGCCACGGCGACCCGGAAGCTTTTCATCGCCTCGAAGAATACGAGCGCATGGCCCGCGATCTGGGCGCTAAAGTCGTCACTCTCAGTGACCGCAACGTCTCCGACGCTCTCATCCGCTTTGCCCAGCAGGAGAGCATCTCCCACGTGGTCTTCGGCCAATCCGCCCGCTCGCGCTGGGACATTCTGTGGCGCGGCTCAGTCCTCAACCGCTTCCTCTCCGAAGTGCGCGACGTCACCGTACAGGTCGTACCCATGAACAAGCCCCTGCGCCGCGGCTAGGTTTCTGACCGCTTGAAGTTCTACCAACTATGGGTGCCCCAGGTCCCGATTTTGGGACCTGGGATCGCATGAATCCAAAGTACGAAATTATGCGGTCAGAGACCTAGGTCATCAGAACCGAAGCGAGTCCTCCCCTTCGCTCTCGTCAGGCGCGCGCGCAATGCGCGTCAGCTCCCCGCGATCAAGCCAAATCAGCTCGCACACATCGCAGGTGTCCACAATTACGTTGCCCGGACCCGCGTAGAAATGCGTGTCCATGCGCCGGTGGCACTTTGGGCATTGAATCGTCCGCTTCAGGTCTCCCCTGTCCGGAGGGGTCTGCACCGCTGAACTCTGGGCGCTTTCCCGCAGTTCCTCGAGTATCGGCTGCAGCACCTGCATGGCAAGCAGCAGCCCGTGACATTCCTTGCAATAAAGAATCGGAATCTTGGCTATGGCCGCATGAACAAGCGGCACGTTGCAGAGCGGGCAGACAAGACTCTCGTCAGCGGGCTCGCCGGTAACCTCGACACAGTCTTCCTCCTCGCCGGGATAGAAAACAGTGTGGCAATAGTCGCACTTGTAGCCCTCGGTATCCGGTCTCAACGCAATCGGAGCGCCGCAGGAGGGACAGTTCACTGCGGCTTCCCGCACTCCGCGCAGAATTTGGCGCGCGCGGGAATCGGCTTTCCGCAGTCGATGCAGAACTTGGTGTCCGCAGCGGTTGCAACCGAAGCGACTGGCGCGGTTGCCGGCGATTTCAACTGCGCTGCAAGCACCTGCGCAACCGCGGCTCCCGCGCCCAGCCCCATGCCCACGCCCGCACCACCGCCGGTGTTGGCCGCGGCCAGGTCAAGCGACTCAGCCGCCGCGTACTGTGTATAGCGGCCCACGTCGCCCACCATGCCCATTCCGATGCGCTGATCCAGAACCTTGGCAAGCTCGTCCGGCAGCGAAATGTTCTCCACGACAAAGTGGTTCAGCTCCAGGCCAAGAGAAGCGAAGACCGGCTTGATCTGCTCCACAAGCTTACCGGCAAGCAGAGCCTGATTCGCAGTGAGGTCAAGAAACGGCAGGCCGCTGGTAGCAAAGATCGGCGCGATGTGGGCAAGAATTGTGTCCCGCAACTGACCATCCAGGTCGGCGGCGAAGTAAACGTCGCGCGTGCCGCTCACCTGGTTGAAAAAGACACGCGGATCGACGATGCGGTACGAGTAGATTCCGAAACAGCGCAGGCGAACGGCGCCAAAATCCTTGTCACGGATCGTGATGGGCGTCGCCGTGCCCCACTTCTGATCGATTTGCAGCCGCGTGGAAAAGAAGTAGACCTCCGATTTGAAGGGAGACTCAAAGTCCTTGTCCCAGTTCATCAGATCGGTCAGGATGGGCAGATTCCGCGTGTTCAGCGTGTGCAGACCGGGCCCAAACACGTCGGCAATTCGTCCTTCGTTGACGAAGGCAGCCACCTGCGATTCGCTGACAGTGAGCTGGCCGCCGTTCTGGATCTCCAGGTCCTGCATGGGGTAGCGATAAGCAAGAATGCCGTCTTCCGGCTCGTTCCACTCAATGACGTCGATGAACTGCTTGGCCAGAAAGCTGATGAGAGTCAAGGGGTTCTCCTCAGTGTGACCCTAACATGTGTTGCATTTGCGGCGAATAACACGAAGGCAGCAGGAGAAACTCCTAGGTTTCTGACCGCTTGAAGTTGTACCAACTCTGGGTGCCCCAGGTCCGGGGCCCCCCAAGGACAGGTCTTAGTCCTTGGGGTGGAGATCCCGATTTTGGGACCTGGGATAGCAGAAATCCAAGCCCCGAAATCATACGGTCAGAGTCCTAGAACGTCCAGACGCAAAAAGGGGGCAGTAGGTCAGTTTGAAAGGTACGGGCTTTACAGGCTGCGGAAAACTCGGCATTGACACAAATCTTCAAGGCTTTGTAACAGGGCACGACTTCAGTCGGGCCGCAAATGCCGCGAAATGAACACGGGCTTTAGCCCCTGCAAAACTTTACTTCGCGCCAAAATCAAATTCAGGCCTTTTTCCGCAGCCTGTTTAGCCTGTACATAAATGCAGAAAAATCATCGTGGGCTTTAGAGCTTATCCGCGAATAGTGAATTTTGTAGCGCCGCTCTCTAGAGCGGCTGTCGTGCGGGTCTCTAGGCCCGCACAAGCCGCATCTGGCGGCTAGGAAGCCGCCAGTACAACCGGTCCGCAGAATGACGCCACTATTTGCGGATAGGCTCTTATTGAAGACTGCATAAGTAATGTCCGGACAGGCGCGCCGGAGGCGCAGAGTTGGTTAGCCCCGCGCTTCAGCGTGGGGAAATGGGATTCCAAAAGTTCATTACGGAGTCCCGTAGACGGCGCAAGGACATTATTTATGCAGGAACCAATAGCCCCTGAGGGAAGCTCCTTCAAACTGACCCACTACTAAAAAGGGAGGAGATCCAATCCCCTCCCCGTTAACCCGACCCTTGAAGCAGCTTTATGGCACCGTGAATGGCCGCAGGCCATCGGTCGGGAAAATTCCGGTCGGCCCCGCCGCCGTGGACGGCTGCGCGCGGAACATGTAGCGCACATAGAATCCTGCCGAAGCCGACGAGTAATTCCGCGTGTTGTTGGCGCCGAAGAATCCGCCCGCAAACCAGTGCGGGCTGATCTGGTAAGCCACCTGGCCGCGCAGATCGTAATTCGGGCCTACGTTGGTCGTATCCGGCAGCATCGGATTGTTCTGGCCTGTCTCGATCGCCTTATCCCCCGCCAGCGGCCACAGCGGCGTCTTGTCTTCCTGGAACGCCTGCACGCCCAGCCCGGCCACGACGTTGTAGTGCCAGTTGGTTCCGTAGTGGCCCACAAAGGTAAACGGCACATTGCCCAGGAAGTAGCCTTGCGGACTGAAGTACCCGCCCATGCCGTGCGTAAATGCGTTCTCGTTATTGGCGTAGTGCATCGCGAAGAAGTTCACGCCAATGCTCAGGCTGCCATACTCCGGCGAAGTCATCAGCCGCCAGTAGGCGCCGCCGTTCCCTTCGATGCGGGTGTTGTTCTCCACGTGGTAGCCGGTCAGATACTGTCCGCCCGCGCCCACGTAAAACCCTGAGGCCGCATCGCCGTGCGAAAACTGCACATTGCCCTGGTTCGCAACGACGCCGCCCCAAATTTGTCCCTGGTTGCCAAGCGTGTTGCCGGCCGGGTCGCGCAGGCCGGCATAGGAGAGCTGGCTGTCTTTCACCGAGTCACGCGCCACGCTGAAGGTGAAGGGCCCGTTGCCCGGTCTCCACATGCCTCGGGCTGTAAACGTCGACACCAGAAATTCGTACGGAGTGTACCCGCCCGCAAACGCCGCATGGGGAAACGCGAGTTGCACCTCGCCTCCAATTCCAACTGCGTTTTGCTGTGCGGGTGGGTTGACGTCGGTCGCGGTCAGCGTTCCAATCGGTTCCGGAATGGCAACCAATCTATTCCCGCCCGTGGTCGACGTCACAACGGAGATCGTGGCCGTGCCATCGGCCTGGCCTGAATCGAGAAATACCGGCTTGGCCACAATCGTGATCCGGCCGTTGTAGCCGAGCGGAGCCGAAGCCTCAAATGGAGCCTCAAGGGCCGCCAGATGGTCGAATCCGAGTGCGCCGCTGCGGTAGTTGATGTAACCCGTACCGCCCAACCAGCCGCTGTAGCCGCTCTCGATTGCGCGCAACTGCATCTCCGCCTCTTCGCGAGGACTTACCGGATGCGGCTCGCGCTGAACGCGCACCCAAGGCCCGCGCAGCGGAGGCAGATTCCTCTGTTCCAATTCCTCATCGGTCAATCCCGCGCCAGTCGACTCCTGTGCGCCGGGCTGCGCCTGCCCTTGCGTCTGCCCTTGCGCCTGCCCTTGCGTTTCGCCCGGCGCCTGGCTCTGCTGCTGCGGCCCCTCGGCGGGAAGCGCCTCAGGCGCGTTATTCAGAGCAGGAGTATTACCCAAAGTTGAAGCGGCCTGCCGGCTGACCTGTTTGCTCTTCTTGCGTCTCTTCTTCGTGCCCGCGTAAGTCCGCGGTGTCGAAGCAGTGGGCTTTTCCGGCTGCGCTACCGTCTGCTTTCCCGGTACTGAAAACGCCCCCGTGGCCGCTTCCTGGGCAGATGGCGTGTATTGCGCCACTGTGTAATGGCCCTCGCTTGCCGCGCTCGGAACCCGTCCGCCGGGAGCCGCTCCCAGGTTGACCTGTGAATTCACAGCCGCATTCGGCAACGTGTGTATCGCCGAGCCCTGTGTCAACTGGCTGTCCGTCTCTTCCGCAAAACGCGCCTGCACCTGGGCCGCCAGCTCGCCCATCGGCTCCGATGAAATTCGCAGTCCTGAAATTCGCAATCCTGGAGCGGGCGAAGAAGCCGGCCCGGTCGAATCGACCGTCTGGTCGAATGGCGAAAGATTCACCGTGCCCGAGTAGCCCTCGGATTTCGAAGTGGATTTGGCCCCCGATGCAGCGTGCGTCTGCTTCTTTCTTTGAACCGTGCCCGCTGCCGGCTGCGTCGCCGCATCCTGCACCCAGCTTTGCTCAATCAACACCGGCTGCGCAATCGAAGTTCCCTCCCGCGCATTCTGCGGAACATAAACAGGTGCCTTACCGGGCGCGTTTCCCTCGGCGTTCGGTACCGGGACAATGTTGGCTCCCGCGCCACCAGGCATCGGCAGAGGATTCTCCGATGGCTGGTTCAACCACTGATGCTGCGGCGTCGTCTCCGCGGGCGGACCATTTAGACCCACCGGCGCATGGCTTGAAGCTGAAGGCGGGTACGCGGGCAATGGCGGCACCTTGTTCTCCGATGGCTCGCGGCGCGGATCGAGCAACCGCTTCGTGTCTCCCGGCGCAGGAGCCGGATAGGACACGCCCGGGGTACCCACCACGCTATCCAAACTCTTGACGGCTGCGCCCGGAGGCATGACGGCCAGCGCAGCGCGCCAGTAGTCGGCGGCGCGTTCATTATTGCCGCGGGCGTGTTCGAAGCGCGCGGCAAGCCCAAGAACCTGCGGGTCGCTGGGAAAGCGTGAGAGAGCCTGTCGCAGCCAGGTCTCGGCCTGCGCCATGTCCGTCGCGCCAAGAGCCGCTGAGATCGCCCCCGCGTAATCGCCCGCGGCCGCATTGTCCATCGGAATGGCTTTGAAAAGCGTCACCGCGTCGGCAAAGCGCCCCACCCTTGCATAGGCGCCCGCTACCGCCCGGCGGATATCCAGATTGTCCGGGTAATCCTTCGACGCTGCCTGCAGCATCTCCACGCCGCGCAGTAAATTGCCTTCTTCCATCGCGGTTTCGGCGCGGCGCACGGCCCAGGTTGCCCACAATGTATCTAGCTGCGTCCGCTCAGCGGCACTCAAATCCTGGCGCGCATCCAGGCGCAACATCACCGGATAAAGCCCCATATCATCCTTCAGGTTGTAGAGCAGCCATGCGTGTTGGACTTCCAAGCCTGCGGGTGCAGCCGACCGATGCAGCAGATAATAATTCTCCACCCGGTTCAGATATTCTCCGGCCCGTGCCGTATCCCCCACGGCTACATACAAGCTGGCAACGCCCTGCACAAACTCGATGTCGGCGTCCAGTTGCCGGCGCACGTCCGGGGGAATCTTGTTCAGCGTTTCCAGCGCCTCGCTGTTGCGGTTCCCTGCCATCAGCGTGAAGACCAGTCCCTTCCACGCATCGGAGGCCATCGAGTGCGGCGCGTTCGCCGTGATCGGCACATCCGCTTGCCCCGAATACTCAGCCTGCTCCATCTCCGCCGCAGCTAACCCACTCCCATTTACGCCATAAGCAGGCGGAAGAGTCGTTGCCGCTCCCCGTTGCGGCCCTCGATCCTGCGGATGATAAATCGCCTCCCGAACCACCAGTCCGCCAAAGCCGGACTCACTCGAACCTGGGTCTCCTGTCTCAAGCTGAATCGCGCTCTGCTGATGAAGCAACTGTGGACTCACCGCCTGTGACGAAGGAATCGGCTTTATAACCTGATTCGAATCCGGCTGAGCGGCGGGCCGGCCCTCACTCATGGAGGCCGCATTCCTCCCCGTCGCGTCCGGCGGCTGCGGCGCATAGGATTGCGGCTGAACGAGCACCACCGGCGCCGGGCCGTTGTAAGGATCGGGACCATACGCCGGCAGAGGCGGCACTTTGGCCGTCTTCGCAAATGGCTCATAGTCGGGGTCGAGCAGGTGTTGCAAATCGACCGCTGTTACAGCGCGATGAGATTTCGTGTCCTGCTCGGGATAGGCCATCTCGTGCGCCAGTCTGTCCACCGGGGTCGCCGCCGGCATGACGGCCAGTGCCGCCCGCCAATAATCGGCAGCGCGCTCGTTATCGCCGCGCGCCTGCTCGTAGCGCGCCCCGAGCGACAGTATTCCCGAATCGCGCGGAAACCGCTCCAGCGCCTGGCGCAGCCACAGCTCGGCCTGGTTCCTGTCGTTGGCTTCGAGCGCCGCCCCAATGGCGCCCTGAAAGTCGCCCGAGCTTGCGTCCTGCATGGGCACGGTCCGGTAGAGCGCCAGCGACTCCTTCGCGCGGCCCACTCTTGCAAATCCGCCCGCCACCGCCTTGCGCACCGTCATATTGTCGGGAAATGCCTGCGAAGCCGCATCCAGAATATCCACGGCGCGGCGCACGTTGCCGTTCTCCATTGCGGCCGCGGCTCGGCGCACGCTCCAGTTCGCCCATATAGTCTGAACCGTCTCCCTCTGCGCCGCGGTCAGATCGCTCCGGCTTCCCAGCCGCATCAGCGCCGGATAAAGGCCGCGGTCGTTCCCCGTGTTGTAGAGCAGCCAGGCGTTCTGGATGTCGATGTTCCCCGGCGGCTGCATCTTGAGCCGCGCGTAGTGCGCCTGCACGCGATTCATGTATCCCACGGCATGAGCGATATCGCCGCTGGCAGCGTACACGCCGGCCTCGGTCTGCACAAATTCAATGTCGTTATCGAGCTGCTTGCGCACCGGCGCGGGAATCAGCGCAATCTCCTCCAGCGCTTCCGAATTGCGGCCGGTGCCAGCCAGCGTTGAAATCAGTCCCTTCCACGCATCGGCGCGATCGGGATTGGCTTTCAGCACCCGGCTATAAATCTCATAAGCCTGCGCGGTGTTGTTGCGCAGCAGGTAGATGCCGGCCAATTGTAATTCGAGTGCAACGCTGGGCTGCCCGCCGGCCGCGGTCTGCAGCTTGGCCGCACGTTCCAGCAAACCCTGGGCAACCTCAAACTGATTGGCCTGCTGATAAATCGCACCCAGCAACGAAAGAAATCCCGGATCGCCCAGCGCGGCCTCGTAGCTCGCTGCAGGCATCTTCTCCACATCCGCGATGGCCTGCGTATCCTGCCCCTGCTCGTGATGCGCGCTCACCAGGCCCATCCACGCGGAGACGTTACCTCGATCGCCGCTCAATATCTGCGTATAAAGCGCCGCGGCCTGGTCGTACCGCTTGGCCTCCATCAGGATGCCCGCAAACTCCAGCTTGGTATCCGTCTTCAGGCTGGTTCCATTATCCGGAAAAGGCAGCGCCAGCGCCTCTGCAAGCACGCGCTGCGCATCGGCAATGCGTCCCTGGGCCTGATAAATGATGGCCAGCGAGCGCAGGTACTCCGGATCCCTCTCCAGCGCCAGCTTCACGCGCGCCGGATATTGCTCTGCCGTGGCCAGAGCCTTCTGGTCCTGATGATTGCGCGCAAATGCAAGAAAAAGTCCGCGCCAGCCGTCCAGATTGCCGGGTTGAATCTTGATCAATTGTTCGTACACGCCCGCGGCTTGAGGATACTGCTGCTCTTTGGTCAGCAGGCCGGCCAGCCCATTCAGAGCCTCCGGGCTGCGCGGATTCATGACCAGCGCGGCCTTGTACTTGGCTTCCGCCACGCCCAGCTGATTTTGATCGAAGGCTTCCGTTGCCTCGGCCATCGTGTACCAGAATCGCGAAGTCCCGAGCGCCTGCTCAACCGTCTTCGCTTTGTAGCCGTCTTGTTCCGCCTCGGTCAGATAGCTGATCGCGCCGCCAAAGTTCTGCTGCTGCATGCGCAGGAATCCCATGCCTGCCGCTACGCGCCCGTTTTTCGGTTCCTTCCGCAGCAGCTCCTCGAATCGGCTCTGCGCTTCGTCCAGCCGGTGCGCATTAAGCGCGGCAAAGGCCGCCCGCTCGGCTGGCGTGCGCGCGATTCCCGAGTTCATCTGCGCAAGTTTGAATTCATTTGTCTTCAGATTCCTGGCCACTTCCGTATCCAGCGGATGCGCCTTCAGGTAATCGCGCAACTCCGCCGCCGAGGCCGGATTGGCCGAGTCCCATATCAACGCCTGCCGCAATGCCGCCTGGGCATCGGCATCCTGGGGATGGGCTTCCAGAATGCGAATTCCCTCCGGCCTGGTCTTGGCGTCGTAGCTCAGCATCGTGCCCAGCGCAACCGCAACCGTCCCATCGCCGGGATTATGCTCCGCCAGCGATCTCATCCCTGCAATGGCCGCCGCCCTGCCCGTGGCTGTGCCAAACAGAGTCTGATAATAGGCAATCCCGATCGACCCTTCCGGCGGGTGATCCCCATACAACTGCCGGTAGATCTGCATCGCCTCATCGGGCCTGCCCTGTTTTTCGAGCTCCCCCGCGCGGCGCAGTTCATCGCTCTGCGTCTTCGAGCTGCTCATCGCCTCAATCCTGGCAATGTTCGGGTCGTTGGGATTCGCCTTGCGCAGACGATCCAGGGCCGCTTCCGCCTTGTCGGCCTCACCCATCAGCTTATAGTCTTTCGCTGTCCCGGCCAGGGCATCGGGATTGTTGGGCTCCGAGAGAAGAATCTGCTGCCATAATTGAATGGCCATATCCGGCCGCCCGCGCGACTCAAGGGCCCGCGCTTTGTCCGTCAGCGTGTTCCGTGCGCCCTCGTTCGTTCCAGCAACGGATTTCTTCTGGGCGAGGCTTACCTGGATCGCCAATAAAAGGCAACCCGCTCCAATCGCAAGTTTCCTTAGAGCCCCGCAACCAATCGTCATCGGCGCTTCCATTCTACTTTCAGTTCGCCCCCTGGGCCAAACCGGAATCTGCCGTCCAGAAAACCAGTCGCGAACAGGGCAAGATTCTGATCGTAATAGTTTAAGTCCTTCCCATACAATCCCGTCGCCTCATCTTTCATCAAATTCATCCGAATCATCTGTTGAGCGCTGATCTTCGAGCCACTGGGAAACGCACTCAGATAAGGCAGCAGCGCCGCCGAAAATCCCACAGGTCCAGCTTGCGCCATTGGAATCCCCTGGTCACTAACCTTTTCCGGGGGCGCATCATGATCGGCAAGGTATCCGCTCATTCCCGGCACCTCGTTCACCAGGTTCGTGCGCGCGCCTCGGCTGTCATCCAGCATGCCCGCCCACAGGTACACTCGGATCGCGTCGTATCCGCCGCCCGGCCCATCGCTGTCCTTGCTCCCCGGCCGCTGCTCGGGCACTGGATAAAATCCGTCGCCCGGAAAATAGTCCACCCAATCCATGGCATAGCCGTGGCGCGCGCTAGCCTCCAGAATCCGCGGAATGTTGAGCGCGATCTGCTTCCAGGGGCCCGCCGGATCGATCTTCCCGAAGCGTTCGAAGATAAAAACCGGCAGATAGCTCGGGTTCAGCGTCCAGGTTTGATCGTGCTGGAAACCCGTCGGACCCGGAATCAGCATGACGCCAAATCCGGGTAGATTCCCGACCTCGCTCTTGGCGATCTGCTCCATCAGCTTCCGGCCCAGATTCGCATACTGCGGGTTATTCCAAAGACGCCCCGCCTCAACCAGCGTATAGGCCATCCAAATGTCGGCATCCGAGGCCGGATTTGTATCCAGCGTCTTCCATGCGCCGTCCTGACTTTTTCCCCACAGCCAGGCCGGAAGGTGCGTCTGAAGATCGCCCCCGGCCAGGTTCTGCTGCGTCCAATTCAGCACGCGGTCGAAATGGGCGCGATCGTTGCCCGCCAGCGCAAAGAACATGGCGTAAGCCTGTCCTTCCGAGGTGGTGTGCTGATCTCCCTGTGGATCGAACACGCGCCCCTGCGCATCGATGAATCGCGTCGAATAAGAGTCCCAGAGTTTCCAGCCATGAGGATTGCAGCCGCCCGTCGCGCAAACCATCGCTAAAAGCACGATCGGCAGCATACTCTTCCCGCCCAGGGACTTCTGAATGCCCATCGCACAAATCCTCAAGAAGGGAGCATGAGCGGCTGATTGAGAGTTGGTCCGGCCAAAAGCCCCTTCGAGTTTCCTATATCAATCTATTTAGCATACAGGTTGATTCCTTGGAGCTAAATACGATGTTGGGGGTAGTCGAAAAGGTACAGTGCAAAAAAAGAACAGCCACCAGAACGGTCTCGCCCGGCGGCTGATCTCAATTTCTGTCCACTGTCCACTGTCCACTGTCCACTGTCAACTGTCCACTGTTCACTGTCCACTGTCCACTGTCCACTGTCCACTGTCCACTGTCCACTGTCCACTGTCCACTGTTCACTGTCCACTGTCCACTGCTTTTCAGTCTTCGATCATCCGCAGCCGAGACCTGGCCCTGACCCGCAGCCACTGTCTTGTCCATATCGATACCAGCAGCGCCAGAATCACCACGACGATCGCAATCAGCCACGGCACTTGCCTCATCCATAGCCGCAGCCGCGTCCACCACGGCACCACGCCCACGTGATAGACCTCCGCGCCTATCCTGAACGATTGAAACTGGGTGCCGTGCAGAACCGCAACCGACCCGGAGACGTCGCTGGACTGTTGCACCTTCAGGAACGAGTCCATGAAAGGCTCAAATGCGCTCGCATCTCTCAAGTGAATGGCAACAATGCTGCGGCTGCCGCCCAGATCGAACGGAGATTCGACTCCCTCGATCACCGCGTCGGGCGTGCCGGAAGCTGTCAGGTCGCCCGATTCGGTGTGCTCTTCGGAGCGCAGCTTCCACCATGCCTGATGCAGCGGCGCAAAAAAGCCTTGCGTGTCGCGCACCTGGACCTGGCCGCTGTGCAACGCAACCGGCAGCGCGCTGTTCAACTTGTCGAAGCCCGGCTGATCGTCGCCCGTGCCAATAATCAGAAAATCCTTCCCGGCGCCGTTGTGCAGCGCGTCGGGGCCCGCCACAGTCACGCGCAATGCCGGATACCCAGTCTGCCGGCCAAAGTGCCCCATCAGCGTTACGAAGGTCTCGATCTCCTGCTCGGTGGGCGTCGCCGGCAGCACTACGGTTGTCTCGCCCAGATCGGCGAAGCGCGTAAACGGGAAGCCCGCATTGGCGAAAAGCTCCAGATTGGGCAGAGGCGCATAGTGCGGATAGCCGCGAAGATCCAGGTAGGAGTCGCGCAGGATCGCGCCCTGCATGTTGATCGGCGTCGTATCCTGGCAACCGCCCTTCTTCAGCAATTGAAACGTGAAGTCGAATGAAAGAGAATTGGAGAACGGGCGCAGATTCACCACTGGCACCGGTACCTCGGTCTCCATCTTGCGCGAGACCTCTTGTCCGGGTATCAGCGGAGTCGACCCCAGGAACGCGTTGTTGATGCGCACCTGCATGCTGGAGATCGGCCCGATCGGAATCGAATTGTAGCGATACGCCAGCTTCAGCACTGCATTCGGCCGGTCCGCGTAAAAAATGTCCGGCGCAACCCGGAAATATACATTCAGCGGCGCGGTTCCATCCCCTTCCAGTTGTTCTGAAGAGGCATAATCCCAAAGCGCAATCGTCTGGTCGGTGCGCGCCCAGCGCGGAGCCGTATCGGCTCCCTGCTTGGCTGGAAGCTTGATGTTGTCGATGCTGGCCATGCCGCCCGCCAGCATGTCGCCGTGCAAGGCCACCGCCTGGGCCGCAATCAGTACCTGGTCCCCATCCCCGCCCGCCACGATCAGAATCTTGCTGTACTGGTCGTTGGGGTTGGTGCGCATGGCCACGGTCGGCGAGTTGATGCTGGGCAGGCCAAGCCCCGCCGGCAGATTTCCCGCGCTGTCCGCAATCACAATCGCATTGCCCTGCGGAATGCTTCCAATGTGAACCGGAAAACGCACCGGCCGGTTTTCCGAGATCATGCCAAAGTAGCTGGTGACGATGCCCGCCGCCTGAATCGCCTTGTACGAGGGGGTACCCGCAAAAACCACCGGTATGCTCAACGGCTGAATCGTTGCCGGGTCCAGCAACGGAATCGGCAACTGCTTCAGATCGTCGGCCAGCGGCAGCAGATCGCCTCGAATATCCAGAAACGTAGTGCGGTGCACGCGCGCCCACAATGTCGTGTTGGCCGGATCCTCGCAAATCATCGTGTAGTGGCCGATGAACTCGATGGTCAGCGTGTTGTTATGCACCAGCAGGTCCGTCGGTATCGTGAACTCCGCCTCCGCATCCCGGCTGTCCGAGCCGCCCACCTGCCCCGGCGTTGGCTGTATCGTCGCGAACAGCGTTCCATTCAGCATCAGCTTCAGGTGGCTGAGCTGCGGCAGCAGGCTGGGTGAAAATGCGTAGTAGATGTGAATCTTGGCCGTGCGCACCACGTGGGTTTCCGGCAGCGTGAAATAAATGTTGTGCAAGCTGTCGATCCCGTGCATCTCAATCTGCGGCGAGCCCGTTTCTTCCAGTGTGAACGTGTCCTGGTAGTGCCCCGGCGTCACCGGAGCATTCGTATTGCTGCTTCCGCTCTTCGGTGTTCCGGCAGATCCCTGTGCCTGTCCCCGCGCGCTCTGCACCCCGCCCATCAGCAGCGCCGCCAGTATGAGGATCACCGACGGTCGGGCTATCGAAAGCGAAGTCGATTTCGGGCCGCCTTTGTCTCTATCCGTAAACAGGCTCCTGAAGGTCGAGCCCAGTCCATGCATCGATATCCGGAAGATGCGTCCAAGGCTGACCAGCACATTGTCGCTTTCGCGCGACTCGCCCCAGCCCAGCCACGAGTCCGCTCGTGAATAAAGCACCATGGTCAAGACTTCCTCTTCCGCAATCGATAAATTCTCAAAGCGCACCCGCAGCACCGATCCCTCTGAGGAAAGTACCTCCGCATGAACCTCGGTCCCTGCGGACGCACCTGGGAACCCCAGGCGCACCTCGGTCTGCGGCAAAACCTCCATTGCCTCGCTGAGGCGGATGCTGGTCCCGCCGCTGGACATGTTGATTGTCTCTCCTCCAATCGATCTTCCGTCCGGCATTCTGGCCACCACAGGGGTTACCACGCTGATGCGCACCGAGGTCCGCAACTGCTTCAACTCCCGCGCCACTGCCGTGCAGACGCCCAGGATCACGATGTTGAAACAACACCAGAGCACGTTCATCGCCACTGTGCCGGGACGATCCCTGTCCCAGATAAAGAATCGTGGGATGGCTACAATCAGCCCCGCGATGTTGAACAGCAGCAACACCAGGAACGGCTGCGCGATCCTGGTGTCGAAGAACGTGCGTTTCACCACCCCGCCTTTGGCCGTCACGTTGAACTTGCCCAGCTTGGGATTGATCAGCGCCATCATCGTCGGCAGCAAAATATAAGGTGATAGAACCGTCTCGTAAATCTCGTTCCAGAAGGAGTGCCGATGCTCGCCCTGAATCCTCGAGTTGGTTACGTTTGAAAGCGTAAGGTGAGGCAGCGCATAGGCCAGAATCGCCGCCCAGTATCCGGGAATATTGGTGTGGTTCAGCAGCAGATAGATCAGCGGCGCGGTCAGGAAGATCAGCCGTGGCACCGCATACAGAAAATGGCACATCGCATTGAAATAGCAAAGCCGCTGCGGGAACGTCAGCCCCGGTGCAAACAGCGGGTTATCGATGCGCAGAATCTGGATCATGCCCCGCGCCCAGCGAATCCGCTGGCCCACATGTGCCGACAGCCTCTCCGTAGCCAGCCCCGCCGCCTGGGGAATATTGATGTAGGCCGTGCCCCAGCCATTCATCTGCATGCGCAGCGAGGTGTGCGCGTCCTCGGTGACCGTATCCACCGCGATGCCGCCGATGTCTTCGAGAGCCGTCCGCCGCAGCACCGCGCACGAGCCGCAGAAAAACGACGCGTTCCAGAAGTCGTTGCCGTCCTGTACCACCCCGTAAAACAACTCGCCTTCATTCGGAATCACCCGGAACTGTCCCAGGTTGCGCTCGAAAGGATCGGGAGAATAGAAATGGTGGGGCGTCTGCAGCATCGCCAGTTTGCGATCCCGCAGAAACCAGCCCACCGTCATCTGCAGAAAACTCCGCGTCGGCACGTGATCGCAGTCGAAGATCGCCACCAGCGGAGAGCTCAGCGTCTTCAGCGCGGCATTGATGTTGCCCGCCTTGGCATAAGCGTTGTCGTCCCGCGTCTTGTAGCCGATTCCGGCCTCGAACGCGAACCGCTCAAACTCCTTGCGCCGCCCGTCGTCCAGAATATAGATATGGATCTTGTCCGCCGGCCAATCCATGTTCATCGCGCCCAGCGCCGTATAGCGCACCATCTCCAGCGCCTCGTTATACGTCGGAATCAGCACATCCACATGCGGCCATTCGTCCGTATCGTCCGGCAGCGACACCGGCGCGCGCCGCAGCGGCCAGATGGTCTGAAAGTATCCAAGAAACAGAATCAGGAAGGCATAGGCCTCGGCCAGCAGCAGGCACATGATGAAAAATGCGTCCAGCGCGCCCCAGTGACTCGCCGGATCTTGAAAAAACTGCACCACCTGCATAATGCGCCAATATCCGTAGCGAAAGGTGCAGAACATCGACATCATCATCAGGGTCAGCGTGACCAGGTAGGAATCCGAACTGCGCGCCATCGCCAGGGCCATCAGCAGGCTCAACAGTCCCAGCACCGCCTGTTGCGGCCAGGTGAGAGGCAAAATGGCCAGGAAGCAGAACGCTGCCGCTGCCGCCAGCAGGAAAATCAGGCGCAGAAGCTTGGTGAAGAAATTCTCCCCTGCCCCGATATCCTGCCAAAGGCCCGTGGCTGTCATCTCTCGCTCCAGCGTACGCCGCGATACGTGCTGCTCGCGGCTGCCGATTGGCTCTTTACCCAGCCCGCAAGGCTGCCGAAATCCTCAGCCACCGTCGAGTTGGGCGCGTAGTCCATCACCGTCATCCCTTCGGCCAGGGCTTCGCTCACCGCCGGTGCGCGCCGTATGGCAAATGGCAGCAGCCGGTCGCCCAACTGCTCGCGAAGCACTTCGCGAATATCCAGGTGCAGCGGAAGTGAAGGATCGAACTGGTTCAGCACATAGTTGGGAAGCGATGGTTTTCCTTGCCCGCTCCCGTTGTGCTGGAAAAAGCTGTCGATTGAGCTGAAGCTTACCACCGAATTCATGTCCGGAACCAGCGGCACCAGCACCAGAGGCGTCATCCGCAATATACGCCGGGTGGTCGCGCCCGAGGCGGTTGCCAAATCCACAATCACCCGGCTCGCGCCCCGTGAATAGGTGCCGATCTCCCCGGTCAAAGCGTCTTGGCTCCCCGTATCCGGCCCCAGGCCTTCGGGGTCGATCGTCACCATCTGAATCGGCGCATCGCCGGCATTGCCCGGAGGGCTGAAGGTGCGCAGCAAACCTGGACGCTGATCGCGCGCCCCAAAGAAGAACGGCAGCAGCCCGTAGGGTGCTGTATCCACCAGCAGGACCCGCTCGCCCCGCGCCGAAAGAGCCCGTCCCAGTGTTGCCACCAGGCTGGTTTTGCCCACGCCGCCGGCAAGAGAGAATATAGCCACCACGGGCGCCCGCGCCGGCAGCGGAGCAGGAGCCGCTTCCGCCGTTGAACCCGCGCCTTCGAACACCCCCCGCAGCGCATACCAGCGCGAAGTAAGTCGATCCCGTGAGCCTTGCAGTGTGTCTTCCGGAGCCTGAGGTACCGCCGGCTGAGGGCCAGCGTCCGCGCGATCCGGCATCAGCCAGGCGGGACGCCCAACGCGCTCGTATTGATCCCCCGGAGCCCAGGGAACGTGTGGCAGAGGATAACTGTCTTCGTGCATCGCCGCCGGTTGCGCCTCACTCTGAATCGGTGCATGCGTCTGAGCAGGCGCATACCCAGGGTAATCTCGCCTTGGCAAGAAAGATGACGCCGGAACCTGCGCTGCCTCCGCGGCCGGCGGAGCCGATGACCGATCCACGTGCGCCTGTTGCCGCGCCGCCAGTTCCGCGGCCTCCTGGACTGCCCTTTGCGCGGCCTCTTGAGCCGCGTGCTTTTGTGCGGCTTCCTGAGCCGCGTGCTTTTGTGCGGCCTCTTGGGCTGCCCGCTCTGCCGCCTGTTCCGCGGCCTGTCGCGCAGCCTGTTCCGCTGCCTGCCGGGCGGCCTGCTCCGCCGCTCGTTCGGCAGCGTCTTTGGCAGCCTGCGCCTGCAGTGCGGCCCTTTGCGCGGCTAGTTGCTGGGCGGCCTTCTCCGCGGCCAGCCTGGTAGCCTGCAACTCCGCCTCTTGTGCCGCCCTTTGCGCGGCCAGTTGTTGCGCCGCCTTCTCCGCCGCCACTCGTGTGGCCTCCTCGGCTTCCCTCTCTGCTTGTTGCTGAGCTCGAATTTGCGCGGCCCGGCGCGCCGCTTCCTCCGCCGCTTGGCGCGCTGCCTGTTCCGCCGCCTGATGTGCGGCCTGTTCTGCTGCCTTCCGCGCCGCCTCTGCCGCTGCCTGGCGTGCCGCCCGCTCTGCTGCCTGACGGGCTGACTCTTCCGCAGCCTGACGCGCCTCTTCTTCCGCAGCCTGACGCGCCGCCTCTGCTGCCGCTTCCCGTGCTCTCAGTTCTGCTGCCCGGCGCGCGGCCTCTTCTCCTGCTTCCCGTGCTGCCTTGTCTGCCGCCTCCCGCGCTGCCTGTTGAGCAGCCTCATGCGCGGCTTGCTGCGCTGCCAATTCCGCGTCGCGGGCTTCTTCTGCTGCCTCGGCCTGCTCGGCCATGCGCCGCATCCCGGCCGCTCGTTCCACATCCGCAAGATTTTGAATCTCGGCCGGTTGTTCCGCTCCGGCTAGCTGCTGGGCGCGCGACTGTTCTGCCTCAATGGCCTGCAACACCCGCAGCCGCGCCTTTTCCCGGGTCTGCGCTCGCGACGCCGAAAAATCACGATACTTCGCGCCATGCAAATTTGCCCAGGAGTATAGCGTCGCCACATCTTCGGGCGTCTCATTCTGGTCGTACAGCGGACCACGATCCGTCATCCCTCACCCCAGGACCTTCCGCTGTGATTCCCGATTTCCCGCGCTTGCCAGATCTTTATCTAAGTTCTAATGCAGCGGAAGGCCAGGGCGGAATCACCAAAACGGAGGATATCCTTACCCGGAATGCTAGCCGCTCCCTGTTGGCGGAACAATAACACTTGCTCGGTTGCGCCCCTACCACTTTCCCGTCATGGGAAAGTCCCGAAACGCCGCATTTTCTTCGCGATGCGGAGCTGTACCGGCTACCAGTAACCAATTTTATACAGAGAGCTGATTACCATGGTACCACCATTTCCATATACCCGACTGAACAGGACGAACGCCATGACAGAACGCAAGACCATCCCCGCCCCAGCGAGCCCGCACCGCGGCGCTCTCTGCCGCGCCAACAACACAATCTTTGTGTTAGTTTGGAATCAGCGGCCTTGAACGAGCTCGTAGCTCAGTTGGTAGAGCAACGCCCTTTTAATCCGAATTTGACCAAAATTCGAAGACTTGGCGAAACAACACTTTATACATATAAATAATTGAAAATAAACGATATATACTCCGAATAGGCATTGCACATTGTCGCACTGAAACGCATGGGATACGGTACAGAGTGGCTACTATTTGGCTACCAGAATTCCAGTGCAACGCTATGCAACGAGT
>Ga0181517_10001099_pt1 | contig 31278 bp, 24 predicted proteins | sample PEATcosm2014_Bin_31_FD_119748 | JGI IMG/M metagenome (GOLD analysis project Ga0181517, IMG submission 119748) | Peatland microbial communities from MTU Mesocosm Facility, Houghton, MI, USA - PEATcosm2014_Bin01_30_metaG | ecosystem: Environmental > Terrestrial > Soil > Wetlands > Peat | place... | reverse complement strand
TTGCCGGTGACCATACTGCGAGGGATCACCCGTTCCCATCCCGAACACGGAAGTTAAGCCTCGCTGGGCCGATGGTACTGCACGGGTGACTGTGTGGGAGATTAGGTGATCGCCGGCAATTATTTCGAACAGAAAAGCCATCCCGAAAGGGATGGCTTTTTTGCGTCTGCACTCGGTCAGTCTCTGGAGGTCGTTTGTCGACCGTGCCAAGAAGCTTCCGACTGGCTCTTCTCACGAGCCGAGAATGTACAATTTTGGTGGAATTCGGGTTATGATGGTGCCGCGAGGATCCATGCCGCCAACAGAGAGCAACGCTCCATCCAGTCCCGATCAGGTGTGGCCGGCTTTGCCCCACGCCGTCTGGGGTGATACCTGTACCACTCTTCAACTCTGGATGCAGGTGGTCGGCAAAGTCCGGCTGGCGCTCACGCCTGCAATCAATCAATGCTGGAATGTGACGCTTTACCCTACTGCTCGGGGCCTTACCACTATGCCCATGTGGCATGGCGCCCGGGCGGTCCAAATCGATTTCAATTTTCTGGAGCATGTTCTGCAGGTCGAGACCAGTGAGAGCGGCCGCAGGGTCATTCAACTCAAGCCGATGGCAGTGGCAGAGTTTTATCGGGAAGTCATGGCGGCGCTTGCCAGCCTCGGCACGCCAGTCCGCATTTGGCCAATGCCGGCTGAGGTCGCGGAGCCAATTTCTTTCGAACAGGACTTTACGCACCAGGCCTATGACGCGGAGTTTGCGCAGCGCTTTTGGCGCGTGGTGCTGCAAGCCACGCGGGTCTTCACTATCTTTCGTGCGCGCTTCACTGGCAAGGTGAGCCCGGTGCACCTGTTCTGGGGAGCACTCGATTTGGCTTGCACGCGCTTTTCCGGAAGGACTGCGCCCCAGCACCCGAGCATGCCCGGCCTGCCGGACCGCGTGACACGCGACGCCTATTCGCATGAGGTGAGCAGTTGCGGATTCTGGCCCGGAGCGCCAGGCATTGAGCCTTTCTTTTACAGTTATGCCTATCCAGAACCGGCCGGATATTCGGAGGTGCGCGTGGGGCCGGCGCAAGCCTCGTATAGCTCAGAGTTCGGCGAATTCGTGCTGCCTTATGAAGCCATGCGCCAGTCTGCTGATCCCAATGGCGCCCTTCTTGAATTTCTTCAGAGTACGTATGGCGCGGCTGCAGACTGTGGCCGGTGGGACAGGACCGGTCTGGAGCGAGCCGGCAATTAGATCGGAACCAGAGATGCTGTATGCAGCGGTGGAGAGAGCCGGAGCCAGCGATCAATTCCTTTGGGGCCTTGAAAAAACATCGGCGACCCGATCACAAACGAACACTACCGCCAACTGGAGGCTACGCTACATGAATGGGGCATGGGCCATAATGGCTCACCCTTCAGAAGCCAATTGCTGCTGGCGTTCTGCCGGCATCTCGGTATCCATCTGATCGACCGCGAATGGCTGACGCATCCGGTAATGATCCGGAGCACGTTCAGCCGGTGCAGGAATTCATTTACATCCAATTCTTTACTTCAAAGCTGTTGGAGCCAGCTCAACCAAGGGTGCTAGGTGGACTTCCTGTCGCCAAGTCTTTCAAATCTGTTGTTCCTCCACAATTCGATTGACATGAATACGACTGCCGGTTTTCAGCGCATTTACCGCGCTATACTGCAAGCGAAGGAACCCTGCGGGCGGGGCGCGGTCGTTCTCTACCCCATTGCTTGGACACATGGGGCATGGATGACAAATGAACTGCAACACGGGATATCTGTTCGCTCCGTGGTTGGACGCGACAAGTGGAACAGGGACTCACGGAATTAAGGTCGCCGATGGGTTTCATCGTCCGCAAAGCCGTCCGCATAGCAGACACTTCATTATCGAACCATGGTTCACTCGGTCCGCGGAGAGTGCAGGGAAACCTGTAGCCGGATAAGAGGTATCGTCGGCCGTATGCCCTGGCCAGTGCTCGTTGCCGGCAGAAGACGCAAACGAATTTCACCGAAACAAGTTGCGCAGCAGAGGAGGAGCAATGAAGTGCCATGAGGCCATTGTCGCGGCGATGTTGGTGCTATGGAGTGTGACCGGGAGCGGCCAGACAGCCCCACAACCGGGCGCCGGCGTCACGTCGGCAAGTTCATTCCAGTGGCCCAATGGGCGTAAGGCCGCAGTGAGCCTCAGCTTTGACGATGCGCGGCCCAGCCAGGTTGACATCGGCCTTCCGCTGCTTGAGAAGGCGGGTGTGAAGGTCACCTTCTTTGTTATCCCTTCAGCTGTGGAACTGCGGCTGCAAGGGTGGAGACGGGCTGTGGCGGACGGGGACGAGATCGGCAGTCATAGCCTTAGCCATCCCTGTGCGGGGAGATATCAGTTTTCAAAAGACGACGTGAACGCTTTGGAGAATTACGACCTGCCACGAATGGCGAAGCAACTCGATGAGGCAAATGTGGAGATTGAGAAGCTTCTCGGCGTGAAAGCCAAGACCTTTGCATATCCTTGCGGCGACGAGTTCCTGGGTAGAGGGCGAAACGCCAAGAGCTACGTTCCGTTGGTGGCAGAGCGGTTCGTGGTGGGCCGGGGCGCAGACCTGGACCGCGCGGCGAACTATCCCGCGTCGTTCGATTTTGCAAAGGCCGAAGGAGCTCCTTTTGATGGTCTGACATTCGAACAGATGAAGAGCCTTGTCGATGCCGCAGTTAAGAACGGAACATGGCTGATTTTTGCCGGGCACGAAATCGGATCGGGTGCTGTTCATCAGACCACCGATACTGAAGCCCTGAAACAGCTCTGTGCCTACCTCAAGGACCCGGCGAACGGGGTCTGGCTGGGCACCGTCGACGAAATTGGATCGTACATTCGCAGCAAGCGGCAGGGGGAAGAGTAAAGGTTAGCCACGGGACGGTAGAATTGCCAGCAAGAGTAACACCGCTAAGTAAGGGGAAGAGGACTTGCAAGCGCGGAAGCTCGAGAGCTAGACGAAAAAGGTCAAGCGGCAGGAGGCTCAACGTGAAGAAGAGCGGCGGTGCTGCAGAGAGAAGAGCCGAATGCGGAAGGCAACGAAACTTCGCGGTGCTGCTTGGAATTGCACTGTGGATGATCATAGGCAGTAGCAGTGCGCCGGGGAAGACACTCTATGTAAATGGTGGCCAAGGCCTGGATTCGGCCGATGGAGGTAAGGAACATCCCTGGAAAACCATTCAAAGAGCAGCGAATAGCGCACGACCGGGCGATATTGTTCTGATCGCCGCAGGGGCCTATCCGGAGAGAGTCCGCGTGACCCGCTCCGGCTCTGCCGGCCAAGTGATTCAGTACCGCGCCACAGGCCGGGTTGTGACCGGCGGTTTTCAAGTCCTGGCAGACTACAACACTATCGCCGGGTTTGAAGTTACAAGTTACAGCCGGCTTTATGACGAGAACAATGGCATCTATGTCCACGGGCAGCACAATGAAATCTTAAGAAACTACATTCACGATATCTATAATACCGGGATCATGTTATCCGCGGATGGGAGCAGCGATGGTGTTTCAACAACCACCGCTCATAATGTCGTGCGAGGAAACAGAATCTATCGGGCAAGTGGTTGTGGCATCTACATTGACGGACTATCGAATTTGATTGAACAGAACGATATCAGCAGGATTGTTCAGTATCTTCCCGGCGGTCCTTTTTTTGACGGTGCGGACGCGGACGGCCTTCGACCCTTTGGCCGCGGGCATATTATCCGCGGTAACCGGGTCCATGATATTCGAATCGATGATTTGGGTAATCTGGATCCTCATATCGATTGCATAGAAAGCTGGGGTCCGGCAAGCAATATTCTGTTTGAGCGAAACATATGCGATGTCGGTGAAAGTAGTTATATCCCGGTACAGGGCGCCCAGATTGAGAATGGCTCCGGATATGTCGGCCATCTCCTGTTTCGGAACAACGAGTTTATCCATGTACGAATCGGCATTCATCTCGAAAAGCTGGGAAGTTCGGACTTGGAGTCGATCGAGATTGAACATAACAAGTTCTCGCATATCACGCACCAGGCAGTACTGATCGAAGGTCCGGCGACGGGCGTTATTCAGAACAATGCATTCTCGGATGTGGGTATTCCGCAAGAAGGGGAGATCCATCCAGCGTCGAGTGCCGCATATTCGGAGCGAGGGCCTGAGAGGTGATGGTGGGGGGCGGTAAGCCATGCGGAAAGCGTTTCAATGTCGGGGCGATGCTCGAACGTCCTAAGATCGAACCAGGCCGGAAGTTGTGAGGTGATGAATCGGTGAATAGTGGGATGCCTCTGTTGCCGCGCCGCCGGGGTGAGATAGTGCCACGATCTCGGTACGCAATTCTCCTTGCGATCGTCTCTGCTTGCGCAGCTTCTGCGCAGGAGGTAGCGGTGTATGTGTCGTCCATGGCGGGGGATCGATTAGCAACTAAGGCGCCGATCCAATTCGAAACTCTCAGTTCGACAAAGGTTCCGTCCTTCGAAATCCACACCGGCAACATGTTGCAGCAGATGACAGGGTTTGGGGCGACATTTTCAGAAGCAGGAATGATCTGCCTCGGCGATCTTTCGGTCAGCCAGCAGGAATCTGTTCTGCAGGGACTTTTCGATTCCGATCGTGGCGCCGGTTTTTCTTTGATGAAGACCCCGATCGCAGGGGGAGCTTTTATGGCGGCGGGTCCCTGGTATAGCTACGACGATGTGCCCGGGGACATCGAGATGAAGCACTTTTCAGTTAAGCGTGATGTGGAGCCTGATGGGATCATCACCTTCATCAAACGTGCGCAGCATTACGGCAACTTTCGACTTGATGCGACCATGGAGTATCCCCCCGACTGGATGTTAGTCGACCCAGCTACGAATCAGAGTGTACGGCCGGAGTACTATGATGCGCTGGCTCGCTATTATCTCACTTATGTTCGCAAATATCAGGACGAGGGGGTCTTTGTTCAGGATGTAACCCTGTTTGAGGAGCCGAGGCAGCAGGATCAAGGTTACACCGCAATTTCATATTTGGCCATCGGGGACCTGCTTAAGAATCACGTCGCGCCGCTATTTGCGTCCGGCGGAATGAATGTTCAGCTTATACCGGCTGCTGCTCGAACAGCAGCTGAAGCATATCGGAGTTATCCAGCGATAACACATGACGCCGAGACTCGCCAATACCTAAGGGACTTATCCGTCGAAGAAGATACTCTCTCGAGCAAGGAGGTGAGTTCTGACAGTATTGCTGCTCTTCACCGTGCCTACCCGGATTTGCGCCTCCTGATGTCCAGAGACGGCATGAGACATAGGGCGGGATGGGCTGCGGGTGAATCTACAACGCAAGGCGGCTTTGAGGATGGCCAGTCGTGGGGAGACATCATCGCTTCGGATATTGAGGCGGGCGCATCCGGGTGGATTTATCAAAATACCATTCTGGACGAAAACGGAGGTCCTTGGCTGATGTCGAATCCGCACCATGCTCCGGAAAACAATGCGAAGGAGCCGCTGGTCATCATCAACCGGCAGAGCAGAACCGTTCGATATACCGGCCTTTATTATTCTCTTGCACATTTCAGCAAGTTTGTGCGGCCCGGAGCGTTGAGAGTTTTGATGGATGGGAAATATCCCGGACTTCATGGATTGGCCTTTCTGTCGCCCGACCCGAAGGGTGGATGGCGCTGGGTGGTGGAGATGATCAACGACCGCCCGGAAAGTACGCCGATTCAGATTGCTTTCGAACTCAACGTGATTCATCGCGCGTTTCAGATCACTCTTGCAGCGAGCTCGGTTACGACGTTCGTCTGGACGCCGCAGGCCGGCACGATCGGCAATTTGCCGGCGGGCTACATGGATGTGAGAAACGCTACGAACGTATGGCAGAAGAAAGAATGGAAGTGAGATGGGCTGATGGCCGGATTTGTGTTGCCAGGTAAGGTGATGCGGAGAGCACTGAACGGTTCTTGGGACCCTCTGATTAAGTTCGAATCGGACTCCCAAATCCCCACAGGGGCTAAAGCCCACACTCTATTCGCTGGGTTTGCGGCACGACTAAAGTCGTGCCCTTTTAAAACGGCGACTCATTCAGAAGCTCTCTGGAAGGAACAGGAAGGCCGGAAGATGAAATCTGCTTATTTGCTGTGTGGCTTATTGGTGACATTGTCCGCAGTCACGTCAGCCCAAACGATGGGGACCGTGAAGGTTGATGTAACATCGCTCGGCAAACTGATTCCCCAGGATTTCGAAGGGTTCAGCATTCAGTTCGATCCTTCCCCGGAGAACCTTTTCCGTGGCAAGCAGGATTCCCCGGGCTATGTTCTTGGAACGGCAGAGGCACCGAACCAAGTGATGTATCAGCTGATCAAGAATCTTGGAGCCGGAACTCTGCGAACCAACAGCGGGGAGGCTTCGGAGCCGTGCTGGAACTCGAGCAGCGCTCCGTTTCCCGAAGCCTGCCCATGGCCGATTACACGCGATATCGTGGCCGGATATGCCAAGGCCTCGGCTGCCACGGGTTGGGGCGTGATTGTCGAAGTTAACCTGGCTCAGAACGATCCCGCGTGGGCGCTTGAATTCGGTCGCGCTTTTGTGGGCTCGTTCCGTTCCACACCGGGAAGCAGAATCAGTGGATTCGAAATTGGCAACGAGCCGGATCTTTATGCAGGCGAGATCTTGTATGGCCGAAAGCGGGTGCGGCCGGCGGGCTATTCCTGGCGGGACCTGGCGAACGAGTGGAAACCCTATGTCGCTGCTTTTCGCGCTGACCAGGAGACGGCGAAGATTCCGCTGATCGGACCAGCGTTCGACTCGGGCGGATGGACCGGACCGGACCTCGGACCGTTTCTCGATGCTGTTGGTCCGAAGAACCTGGGATTTGCCACCGTTCATAACTATGCGACAAACGACTGCGACGGCCGGGTCGCCACTCTGGACGAGTTACTCTCCCCGTCGAAAGCGAGTGCCTATTTGTCAGAAGCCACACAATGGGTTCAGACGACAGAAACACGGGGGCTTCACCTGGTTCTTGGGGAAACAAATTCTGTGGCCTGTGAGGGGCAAAGAGGTCTCAGCGATACGTTTGTGTCAGCCCTGTGGGGGCTCGACTGGCTCTTTACAAACGCGAGCGCGGGCATGCGCGGCGTCTACGTCCATATGAACAATAGCTATTACAGCCCCGTATTCGTTACGACTTACGGCAGTCCCGATGACGGTGCGCTTCATTACGTTGACACCGTCGCACCCATGTATTACGCCATGTACGCGTTCAGCAAGTTTGCCGAGGGCAAACATCTTTTGCCGGTCGACACAATGAGCAAGGCTAACCTGGCGGCGTACGCGGTGCGTGGCGCTGAGGGAGATGCGGTGACTGTGTTCATCCTCAATAAGGATCCGCAAGCGGAGGGAACCGTGACGATCGCGCTGTCGAAGAGCATGGCGCAGGCGCATTTGCTCGCGATTGCCGCGCCGTCGCTTACATCGGGGGATATTTCGTGGGGCGGAGTGAAGTTTGACAACGGAACAGGATTGCTGCCGCGGGAGGGCGGCCGCACGCTGGTCCGGCCCAATGCCTCAGGCGCATATGAAGTTTCGATTCCCACCGCTTCTATTGCCATCCTGACGATTGAGCCATGACACATCCGCCACCTTCGCATGCGGGAGTTTTTGAGGCACAGCCCCAAGGCCTGGGAGACAACGGCGGGGTGATATTGTGGCCATCCAAGGCTGTATTTCTGTGGTAGCCTGAGTCGCAAGCTTGGCCCCGGGACAGGTCCCGGAGAGGGATCGTTCATGAAAAGCAAAAAACTCACACGCCGGGGATTTCTGGGAAGCGTCGCGGGTGCGGGCTTTGGAAGCCTGACTCTCTCGGCTCTTGCCGCACGGGGAACAGCGGACGCGGCGCAGAATCTTACCGCGGCCAGCCACTGCCAGTCCGCCGCGGAATGGAAAAGCACGTCGGACCAACCGCCCCGGAAGGTCATTGTCGGCACCGTGATGCGGCCATTCTGGGGACAATATCCGGGACTCGATCACCGCCTGCGTGTCTTAACCGATCTCATCGACAACATGCAGGCCCAATCGCGCGCGCGATACGGCCGTGGCGTGGACCTCGCAGTACTCCCCGAGACTTCGGTGACTGGCGAAGCGAGATCTACCGGGCACGTGATGGAGTCGTCCTTTCCTCTCGAAGGGCCGGTGCAAGACAGTTTCCGGGCCTGTGCGCGAGAGCATCACTGCTACATCGTCGTCCCTCTCTTTCTCATCGAAGACCGCGCCACAAAACGCTGCTCCAACGCCGCTGTTCTTTTCGACCGCCAGGGGGACGTAGCCGGCATCTATCGCAAGTTGCACCTGGTCGTAGATGACGACCGAGCGACGCTTGAACACGGCTGCATGCCCGGTACAGATGTACCCGTGTTCCAATGCGATTTCGGCAAACTCGGCATGCAGATCTGTTACGACATGGATTTTGATTACGGCTGGCACGAGTTAGCGCGCAAAGGCGCGGAGATTGTGGCCTGGCCTACGCAATCACCGCAGCGCGCTCGCCCTGTCGCCCGTGCCATCGACGGCCACTACTTCATCGTCTCAAGCACCTGGCGCACCGACGCCTGCATCTTCGAGCCCACCGGCAAAATCGTCTCGCAAATCACCTGGAAACCCGAGATGGGTAGCCCCGGCGATTGGGACCAGGCTACCGTCCACAGACCAATCGATGACAATACTATGGTCGAGGAAATCGATCTAAGTTATGCCATTCTGCCATACAGCGGCGAGCTGAAGAACGGACAGCTATTTACGAAGACTTTTGGCGAACGCGCCGGTTTCAGGTACTACGACGACGACGATCGCGGGATCTTCTGGTCCAACGATCCGAAGATGACCGTGCGCCAGATGGTGGCCAGCCTGAAACTGACAGAGGAACAGGACGAGCTTCGCCACGATCGGAGCGTATACCACAACGCCGGCGTCCCCGGCTATTAGATAGATGGCTCTGGCGCCTCTGTCGGTCCGCGCTGCCGGCTTGGTCCACGCACGTCTTTGCTGGAGTGTGCGCCCAGCATGCAGAACAGCTTCATCACCAGGTTCAACTGTATCCTCGAACCACTCAATTGGAAGAGTGTGGGCGCGGAGTGACGGAGATTGAAACGCCTGGCTCCCTTCGGATTGAGGGATCGCGGTCTCAATAAGAAGGGCCATGCTCACTCGACACGGCCCTTCTCTGATGCGGATTGATAACCGTCGATTACCGTTTTCCGGGACCAGCGGCTCGGATCTCCTCCGACGCGGCGAACTGCTTGAAATTCTCTTCGAATTTTGCGGCTAGCTCGGCGACGGTTTGGTCGTAGGCGGCTTTGTCGGCCCAGGCGTTGCGGGGGTTGAGAATCTCGGCCGGGACTTCGGGGCAGGAGACTGGGATGCTGAGGCCAAAGGCGGACTCGGTGATGAAGTCGACTTTTTCGAGGCGGCCATCGAGGGCGGCATTGACCAGGGCGCGGGTAATTTTGAGGCTCATGCGCTTACCGATGCCGAATTTGCCGCCGGACCAGCCAGTATTCACGAGCCAGCAGGCGGCGTTGTGCTGTTTGAGGCGCTTGCCCAGCATTTCGGCATAGATGGGCGGAGCCAGGGGCAGGAAGGGCTTGCCGAAGCAGGCGGAGAACTCAGGCGCCGGATCCTTGCCCATGCCGGCTTCGGTTCCGGCGAGCTTGGCCGTATAGCCAGACAAGAAATGGTACATGGCCTGTTCAGGGGTGAGCCGCGAGATGGGCGGCAGCACGCCAAAGGCGTCCGCGGCGAGGAACATGACGTTGCGCGGGTGGCCGCCGATGCCGGGGATTACCGCGTTGTCAATGAAGTCGACGGGGTAGGCGGCGCGGGTGTTCTCTGTCAGCGAGACATTGAAATAGTCGGGCTTGCCGGCGGAGTCGAGGATCACATTTTCAAGCACGGAACCGAAGCGGATGGCGCGGAAGATTTGCGGCTCGCGCTCTTCAGTGAGATCGATGCACTTGGCGTAGCAGCCGCCTTCGAAATTGAAGACGCCGGCGGGACTCCAGCCATGCTCGTCGTCGCCAATGAGGCGGCGGGCGGGGTCGGCAGAGAGGGTGGTTTTGCCGGTGCCGGAAAGGCCGAAGAACAGCGCGCTCACGCCGTCGGGGCCGACGTTGGCCGAGCAGTGCATGGGGAGGACGTCGCGCTTGGGCACGATGAAGTTCATCACGCCGAAGATGGATTTCTTCATTTCGCCGGCGTATTTTGTGCCGCCGATGAGGACGATGTGGCGGGAGAAGTCGGCAATGATGAAAGCCTCAGAGCGGGTGCCGTCGCGCTCAGGCACGGCTTCGAATTCGGGCGCGGCGATGACGGTGAATTCCGGCACGTGCGTTGCGAGGTGCTCGGCGTCAGGGCGCACGAAGAGCTGGCGGACAAACAGGGAGTGCCAGGCGTATTCGGTGACGACGCGGATGGGCAGGCGGTAAGCCGGGTCGGCCCCGCAGTAAAGGTCCTGGACGAACAGGTCGCGGTCGTGCAGGTGGGCGGTGACACGCTCGAGCAGCGCCTCGAATTTGTGCGGCGGGAAGGGCTGGTTGACGCGGCCCCAATCGACGACGGAGTGGGTTAGATCGTCGTCCACGGTGAACTTGTCTTTGGGACTGCGGCCGGTGCGTGCGCCGGTGAAGGCCACCAGTGCGCCGTTGGCCGCCAAACGGGCTTCTCCACGCTTGATGGCGATCTCCATCAGCTGAGAAGCGGGAAGGTTTTTGCGCACCCGCGGGCTAGATTCCAGTGCATACAGCACATCCGTCGCCAAAAGACTCGCCATGGCCAGACTCCTTACGCCGTGAAATGTGGAAAAAATAAAAGAAAAGCTATTGTTTCATGGCGCGAGCCAAATCGGCTCGTGAGCTTCGTCACGCAAGTTTCAAAAAAGATGGAGTGCGGGTAGCGAGTCGAATCCGTGCCCGGGCTTCTCCTTGACAATCTAGGAGAGCGGCGCTAGGCTCTTTCCTAGATTGTCAAGGAGAGCGGCAGATGGTGCAAATGAAGCAAGACGGGCAACTGGACCTGCTGCAGGGCACGCTGGACCTTTTGATTTTGAAGGCGGTTTCACTGGGCCCGTTGCACGGGTATGGCGTGCTGTTGCGCATTCAGCAGATATCAGGGCAGGAACTGGTGATTCAGCAGGGATCGCTCTATCCAGCGCTCTACCGGCTAGAGCACCAGGGGGCGATTTCGAGCGAGTGGGGCGAGAGCGAGAACAATCGGCGGGCGAAGTACTACAAGCTGACCGAGTTGGGCCGCGAACGTTTGGGTGAGGAAACCGAGAAGTGGAAACGGATGGCCGGGGTGATTGGGGTGATTTTGAACGCTACGGCGGAATGACGAAAGAGGCAGGGACTAGGGAATAGGGAGTAGGAACTAGGGAAATATGAGGCTGAGTTCATTTTTTGCTCGGGTGGTTGCGCGGCCGCGGTCTTGGATGCGGGCGGTAGTGGGACGAAATCGGTTGGAGGCGGAGATGGAGGCCGAACTGGCTTGCCATCTTGAACAGTTGACGGCCGATCTTGTGCGTGGTGGACTGGCGCCGGAGGAGGCTGCGCGGCGGGCACGAATCGCAATGGGCGCTTTGACGGTGACGAAAGAAGGAATGCGCGCGTCGCTGGGGTTGCGGTGGTGGGACGAGTTCTGGGCCGATCTGCGCTATGCGTGGCGGCTGCTGCGGAAGAGCCCCGGGTTTACGGCCATTGCGGCTGCTTCGCTGGCGCTGGCCATCGGAGCCAACACCACCATTTTTTCCATCGCCAAGCAACTCATCTATCAGCGGCTAGGCGTGCCCCACGCGGACGAATTGCGCATGTTGCGCTGGACAGGCGACGGGCGCCAGTCCTTCAGCATGTGGGGCGACTTTGATCCGGCTCCGGGCGGCGGCACCAAGGGTTCCATTTTTCCTTACCCCGTTTACCTCGAACTGCGGGCGCACAACGCCGTGATGCAGGATCTGTTTGCATTCAAGGAAGACGGCATGAACGCGACGGTTCGGGGTGATGCGCAACGCGTATCCGTGTCGATGGTTTCAGGCAACTTCTATGCGGGGTTGGGCGTGCGGCCCCAGTTGGGCAGGGGCATTGAGCCAGCGGACGACGCCGTGGCCGGTTCAGGCGCTGTCGCCGTGATCAGCGACGGGCTGTGGCAGCGGGAGTTTGGCCGCTCGCCTTCGGCACTGGGGCAGACGATCACCGTGAACCAGGTGCACTTCACAATTGCGGGCGTGAACCCGCGCGGCTTTACGGGCGCGAAGAATGTACAGTCGTCGCCGGATATCTTTGTTCCGCTGAGCATGCAGCCGCTGGTGGATCCCAAAGGGCGCAACGGTGGGCTACTGGACGACGCTGACCTGTGGTGGGTGAACATGATGGCGCGGACCAAGCCGGGCATGAATGACTCGCAGGCGCGGGCGGCTCTGGATGTGCAACTGGCGGCGGCTATTCGACGAACGATGGCGCTGAAGACAGGCGACAGTCTGCCGCGTTTCGAGCTTGCCGATGGAAGCAGGGGACTCTACGCTTACACCGACAGGATATTTCGCAAGCCGATGTACTTGCTGCTGGCGCTCACCGGGATGGTGCTGTTGCTGGCTTGCGCCAACATCGCCAATTTACTGTTGGCTCGCGGTGCGCAGCGGCAGCGGGAGATGAGCGTGCGCCTGGCGCTGGGGGCCGGGCGCGGGCGCGTGCTGCGCCAGTTGCTTACGGAGAGCCTGTTGCTGGCCGCATTGGGCGGAGTGGGCGGTGTTCTGCTGGGCTACCTGGGTCGCAATGCCATTCCCAAACTGCTGGCGAATGCCTGGGAGCAGAACCAACTGAGTGTTCCCATGGATTGGGGCGTGCTGGCGTTTGCCGCGTCTGTCACGCTGCTGACTGGGCTGCTGTTCGGCCTCGCTCCGGCGTGGCAGGCGGCGCGCGCGGAGGTGAGCAGCAGCCTGAAGGAGACAGCGCAAACCGCATCGCGCCGTCGCAGAGGATTGAGCGGCAAGGCGCTGGTCTGCTTTCAGATTGCGCTTTCCACGCTGCTGGTGGTGGGCGCAGGACTGTTCCTGCGGACGCTGGTTGCACTCGACTCGATCGATGTCGGGTTTCGCACCGATCACCTGGTGCTGTTCGAAGTAAACCCACCGCTGAAGCGGTATGGGCCGGGCAAGGACATACAACTTCACCAGCGGCTAGAGCGGGGATTTGCAGCGTTGCCGGGCGTTGAGGGCGTTGCGCCCAGTTGGACGGCCTACATTGCAAACGACATGTCCAACGACGACTTTTTTCCCGAGGGAGAGGCAGGGAATCGCCATCCGCCTGAGGATGTGAACGCGGTGGGCAATGATTTCTTCCGGACCATGGGGATTCCGGTGCTTGTCGGGCGAAGTTTTGACGCCCAGGATACATCCACATCGGAGAAGGTGGCGATCGTCAATGAGGCACTGGCAAAGAAGAGGTTCCCGAATGTGAATCCGGTGGGCAAGCGCTTCAAGACGGGAGACGATAAGCCTGTGTGGGTGCGGATCGTTGGCGTCTGCGCAGACACGCGCTACGCCGATCTGCGCGTTCCGCCGCCGCCGCAGTTCTTCATGCCCTACGCGCAGCAGCCTGAGGTTGGCGGAATGACGTATGCGATTCGGACGAGGCTTTCGCCGACAGCGCTGTTGCCCGCATTGCGCCATGTAGTGCAGCAAAACGACGCCGACCTGCCGATGGTGGATGTGCGCACGCAGCAGGAACAAATTGACGCCAATATGCAGATGGAGCGGACGTTGGCTGCATTGACGTCGGGGTTTGGCGTGCTGGCGCTGGCCCTGGCATGCGTGGGCATCTACGGGACCATGGCGTATTCGGTGGCGCGGCGGACCAACGAGATCGGGATTCGGCTGGCGCTTGGAGCGCTGCCGCGGCAGGTGCTGGGCATGGTGCTACGGGAGGCTTCGTGGCTGTCGCTGGCTGGTATTGGAGTGGGCCTGGGTGCGGCGCTTTTGTTGACGCGGCTGGTCAAGTCGATGTTGTACGGATTGCAGCCGGCCGATCCGCTGAGTTTGACGGGTGGGGCGGCGCTGCTGGTGGCGGTTGCGTTAGTGGCCAGTTGGGTTCCGGCGCGGCGTGCGGCGGGGGTGCAGCCGATGGAAGCGCTCAGGCATGAGTGAAGCAGGGGCTAGGGACTAGGGAATAGAGAATAGGGATTAGGGCACAGGGATCAGGGAATAGGGGGCTATGAGGGTGCGATCTTTTATTGAACGTGCTGCTGCACAACTACGGTCCTGGGTGCGGGCGATTGTTCGGCGGAATCGTCTGGAAGAGGAGATGGAGGCTGAGTTGGCTAGCCATCTTGAAAACCTGACTGCCGACCTCATGCGTTCTGGTGTGCCGCCGGAAGAGGCTGCGCGGCGGGCACGGATTGCACTGGGCGCAGTGACAGTGACCAAGGAAGGAATGCGCGCGTCCCTGGGGCTGCGCTGGTGGGACGAATTTCGCGCCGATCTGCGCTATGGCCTGCGCATGTTGCGCAAGAGCCCGGGGTTCACGGCGATTGCGGCCACGTCGCTGGCGTTGGCCATTGGCGCGAATACGACAATCTTTTCGGTGGCAAAGCAGTTGCTATACGAGCGGCTGGCCGTTCCGCATGCGGCGGATTTGCGTCTGCTGGCCTGGACAGGTACTGAGGCCCATGTGGCCGTGCATCACATCTGGGGCGATTATGACAAGCTGCCGGGCGGCCGAGTGACCAGCACGGCGTTTTCCTATCCGGCGTATGAAGAGCTCCGCAAGCAAAACCGATCCCTGAGCGACCTGATTGCTTTCAAGACCTTGGGGATGAATGCGACCATTCGCGGAGAGGCGCAGCAGGTTCAAGCCGAGATGGTCTCCGGGAACTATTACGCGGAACTGGGTGTGAGACCGCAGTTGGGGCGGCTGATCCAACACTCCGACGATGAAGCTCCCGGCCCGAGCTTGGTTGCGGTGATCAGCGATGGGCTCTGGGAACGCGAATTTGGCCGGTCCCAGGCGGTATTGGGCCAGACGATCAAATTGAACGACACGCCGCTGACGATTATTGGCGTTAATCCCAAGGGATTTACCGGTGCCAAAAACGTGCAACAGTCGCCGGATGTTTTTATGCCCCTGACCATGCAGCCGCTGGTGCATCCGACGACGACCCTGGGCGCGCGAATGGCCAACAACGGCAAGGCATATCCTGACGCGATTGAGGAACCGAATGAGTGGTGGGTCAACGTGATGGGGCGAACCAGGCCGGACGTGAGCGACGCCGCGGCGCAAGCAGCGCTCGATGGACAGTTGGCGGCCATTGTGCGCGGCACCATGCCGGTGCGTCCCAACGAAGATTTACCGCGCATGGATTTGCGCGATGGCAGCCGCGGCCTCTTTGAGCAGCAGCAGATGTTCGCGAAACCGATGGCGGTGCTGATGACCCTGGTGGGCTTGGTGTTGTTGCTGGCTTGCGCCAACATTGCCAACCTGATGCTGGCGCGAGGCGCACAACGGCAGCGGGAGATGAGCGTTAGGCTGGCGTTGGGCGCGGGGCGCGCGCGCATTCTGCGGCAAATGCTGGTGGAAAGCTTGCTGCTGGCGGCGCTGGGCGGGGCTGGCGGGTTGCTGACCGGTTATTTGGGGCGCAACATCATTCCCAGGATGACGGAGAATGCATGGAAGCGTGCGGATTTCCAAGTTCACTTTGACTGGCGAGTCTTTGCGTTTACGGCCGGCGTGACGATTTTTACCGGGCTGCTGTTCGGGCTGGCGCCGGCGTTCGCGGCTTCCAGGGCTGAGGTAAGCCACGGGTTGAAAGAGGCCGCGCAGACCACGACACGGCGGCGCAAAGGGATGAGCGGCAAGGCGTTGGTCGGCTTTCAAATCGCACTCTCCACGCTTTTGGTAATTGGCGCGGGCTTGTTTCTGCGGACATTGGCCGGGTTGAAAGCCGTGAATGTGGGCTTCCGCACCGATCATCTACTGTTAATGGGGATCAATCCACCGCAAAAGCGGTATCCCTGGGGCCATGAGCAAGCGCTGCATCAACGGTTGGAGGCGGCTATTGCGGCGTTGCCTGGTGTGGAGTCGGTGGCCCCGGCTTGGGGCGCATACCTCTCCGATAACGTTTCCACGACGGATTTCATGCCGGAGGGTGTGAGCTACGATCGCAATGCAAATCAGAGCGAGGATTATAACGTGGTCGGCAATCGTTTCTTTGAGACGCTGGGAATTCCGATCCTCGCCGGGCGCGCTTTTGGCCCACAAGATACAGCTACTTCGCCGAAGGTGGCCTTGATCAACCAGAGCCTGGCAAGGAAGCGCTTCCCCGGTCAGAATCCTGTCGGAAAGCGATTTTTCACCAGCACCAACGACTCCGACGGGCACGACGGCGCGGTAGCGCAAAAGGGAATCTTGATCGTCGGCATTTGCGGCGATACCCGCTATGCCAACCTGCGCAGCGACCCTCCGCCACAGTTCATTCTGCTCTATGTGCAGCAGCCCTATGCAGGCAGCATGACTTATGAGATTCGCACCCGCATGAATCCGGAGGCGATTTTGCCCACTCTGCGCCGCACTGTGCGGCAGGTGGATCCGGACCTGCCTCTGGCGAATGTGCGCACCCAGGATCAGCAGATTGAGGCCGACCTGCAGCAGGAACGCATTTTTGTCACGCTTACATCGGGCTTTGGCTTGCTGGCCCTGGCGCTGGCGGCGGTGGGCATCTACGGAATCATGGCTTACTCGGTGGCGCAGCGGACCAACGAGATTGGGATTCGGCTGGCGTTGGGAGCGCAACCGGCGCAGGTGCGGGGAATGATTTTGCGTGAGAGCACATGGCTGGCAGGCGCAGGGATCGTCGCCGGAGTGGCCGTGGCCTTGGTGCTTACTCGACTGGTGAAATCGATGCTGTATGGGATTCAGCCATACGATCCGCTGACGCTCTCAGCGGGGGTGGCGTTGTTGCTCACGGTGGCGCTGGTGGCCAGTTGGATTCCGGCGCGGCGCGCGGCGGGCGTGCAGCCGATCCAGGCGCTGCGGCACGAGTGAGAACGAGGGACTAGCGTGGCGAGTCTGAGATTCGTGGAATAATCCTTGAGAAATGCCTGGCGCGTCACCATTGCCAACCACAGGTCCTTCGACTCCCTACGCTTCGCTGCGGTTGCTCAGGATGACAGTTCTGTTTTGATGCACACTTCCGCGACAGCAGGCTGAATTGCCGTAGGCGTGTTGTTCTCAGCGTCTTGCGTGGGTGCGCTGGCTGAGAATTTGTTCGATGGCGTCGTTGAGCGAATCGAAATCGAATGATCCGTCGTGGCGGTTGCCATTGATGAAAAACGTGGGAGTTCCGTTTACGCCGCTGCGCACGCCGCCCGCAAAGTCGGCTCGTACGCGGGCGTGATAGGTGCCCTCGGTAACCGCAGCTTGCAATTGCGACGGCAACAGGTCGAGGTTTTCGGAGAGTTCCACAAAGAGCGCATTGCCGAAGCGCGCCTGATTCTCATAGAGCAGATCGTGCATCTGCCAGAATTTGCCGTTGGCTGCTGCAAATTCGGCTACCTCAGCGGCAGACTCTGCCCAGGGATGCAGTTGCGTGAGCGGGAAATTGCGGAAGACGAAGGAGAGGCGCTTGCCAAGGTGCTTCTGGAGTTTTTTGACGATGGGATAGGCCTGGCCGCAATAGGGGCATTGGTAGTCGCCATACTCGACCAAGGTGCAATCCGCGGCGGGGTCTCCCTGGATGTGATCTTCGGCGCTGACGGGGATTGAAAGGGCGCTCATAAGCATCTCCTATTTAGGTAAGTTTTCGAGAGCCTGCAAAATACCGTCGGCTCCGGGGTTGATGGCGACCGGCGAGAGGTAGCTCCAGGCGATGACGCCGTTGCGATCGATGACAAACAGTGCCCGTTCGCAAACGCCTTCCTCGGCCCGATAGGCTCCGTAAGACCGGGCGACTTCGCCTTTCGGCTCGAAGTCGGCTGCCAAAGGGAAGTGCAGATGGCGATCTTTGGCGAAGGCTTCATGACACCAAACGCCATCGACGGAGATGCCGATCAGTTCCGCGCCGTGCTTTTGAAATTCGGAGAGAATTTCGTTGTAGAGAGCCATCTGGTCGCCGCAGACGGGGCTCCAGTCAGCCGGATAAAAGGCGAGGATGACGGGCTTTCCGCGCAGCTCGCTTAAAGAGAGCTTCTGGTCGGGAGTGACGGGAAGGCTGAACTCCGGAGCGGTTTTTCCGGCAGGCAGGATGTTGGGCATTAAGAACACCTCAGTGATGAGATGCCTGAAAATGGCAAAAAGATGAGTCTGGCTCTACCCGGTGACGGGGACGGTGGGGAGCTGGCCCAGTTCTTTGGCTTCGGCCACCACGGCGTCGAGGTGCTCGAGGACCTCGGGGACGGTCATGGTGTAGATTTCGCGGCGGGAGTCGTAGCCCTCTTCAACGATCTGCTTGAGGTAGCGGCCGGCGATCTGGGCGGTGAGCTGGTCGGTGATGACCTTGCCGGAGCGGGTTTTCTGGGCATCCCAGGCATTCAGGGGCAGGGCGATCCACATGGGGCGGCCGTTGACGTCGTAGCGGACATCGACGGCATCGGCGTGGCGGGTGGCGATGGCGACAATATTGCCCTTCCAGCGGCAATGCAGGTCTTCTCCGCTCCAGCGGTCGGTTACGTGGAAATCGTCGTACATGCAGATAGCGTATCGTTCCGGGGGCGGAAGGGCAAGCGGGGTGTCGAGGTATCCCGCCCCTTTGGTCAAAAAGCAGACGCGGGGTGGGGTATTTGGGTTATGTGGTATCCCACCCTTTCGTCAAAAATCCGACAAAAGGATGGGGCACCCAACCCGATTGGCGTACGTCGGCCCTGGCCCGGTAGACGGTGCTCTTCGGGCGCTGATAGACTAGGAGGGTTGCAGTCGCAGTGCCTCCAACCGTATGGGCGCGCCTCAAAAGTCTAGCGAACGAAGGAAAAACACCCCGTGGATACTCAAACTCGTCATGCCCTCAAGGGGGACAAATTTGCCCAGGCCACAGTGAGCAGTTTCAGCTGGCTGAGCGGGCACCGTTCCGGCGTTTTAGGCTGGGTTATCACTGCTGTCGCGATTGTTGTCGTGATCGGCGGCGGGCTGGCTTACTGGAATTTTCGCACCACCGCATCCGACCTGGCACTGGGCGCGGCCATGGACATCTATATCGCGCCACTGGCACAGCCCGGCGCGCCGCCTGAGGCCGGGGTCTATCCGACCGCGAATGAACGCTCAAAGGCGGCCAACGATAAGTTTGTTGCGGTTGCGAAGGATTTTGGCTGGCTGCCTGAGGGCAGTAAGGCTCACTACTTTGCCGGCGTGACGTACGAGGAACTGGGCCAGACGGCCAGCGCCGAGACGGAACTGAAGTCCGCGTCGGGCAGTTGGGACCGGAATCTGGCCAACTTGGCTAAACTCGCGCTTGCCAATCTTTACCACCAGTCGGGTCGCGACAGCCAGGCCATTGAGATTTATACGGCGCTGGCGGCCAAGCCGTCAGAGACAGTCTCGGCTGGCGTGGCGCAGCTTGACTTGGCCGACCTGTATGCGGCGCAAGGCAAGCAGGACCAGGCGCGCACTCTCTGGGCCAAGGTGAAGGATGCCGACAAGGATGGGGCTGCCGGATCGATTGCGGCCCAAAGGCTAGGCGCCAAGCAGTAGGGATCCGGATGAGTTGAACCGACTCGCGGAGCCGGCGGCTTCGCGAGTTTTGCTTTGGCGCCGCTTTTCCCATGATCAGGGCGCCTGTTTCCGAGCACTTTTCTTTCCGCTTGCGTCTGGTGATGTATGAGCACCAGCCAGGCCATACTCGCAGGTTGGATGGAGATTCCACGGAGCTCTGTGCAAGACCAAGCCCGCCAACGCGCCGATGAAGAAGAAGCGCTGGCGGCCCTGGTGAGCCAGTACGCGGCAACCCTCTACCGGGTTGCTTTCTCCGTTCTGCGCAACCCCGCTGATGCTGAAGACGCCGTGCAGGAGACGTTTCTGCGCGTGCTGCGCCACCGCGATACGCTGGGCGAGGTGCGGGATAACCGCGTCTGGCTCATCCGGATTGTGTGGAACATTGTTTTGGACCGCAAGCGCCGCTCCAAAACCAGGCCGGAGACGGACGACGTGGCCGAACTGGCCCGCGTACTGCCCGCCAAAGGACTTTCAGCCGAAGAAATTACCGCCGCCGCGCAGCACCATGCCCGCGTGCTGGCCTGCGTTGACCAACTGCCCGCCAAGGAACGCCAGGTGCTGATGCTCTCAGCTTTTGAGGAGCTCAGCAGCGTTGAAATTGCCGAGGTGCTGAGTGTTACCGAGTCCAGCGTCCGCTCAAGGCTTTTTCGCGCGCGCAACCGGATGGCCGAGTTGCTCAACCATACGAGGAGTCTCCGATGAATCCCTCCCCCAGGAATCCGTTTACCCCTGATTCCGTCTCCGTTTATGGCCCCGGAACTGTAGAAGCTACCTTGAGGTTGATCGCCACAGTGCCCGCACCCGAGGGGCTTGAAGATCGCATACAAGCTTCGCTGGCCGCTGCCACGCGCACTGCGCGGGTTTTGCCCTGGCCGGTTGCGCTGCGTTCGGACCACGGATGGATCCGCGCCGCCGCTGCCGCGGCCATTGTGTTTGTGGTGTTGGGCGGCGGTTGGGGTGTTTACTCGCGGGTTCAGCCGGGCATGCAATCTGGGGCCAGGGTTGTGCCAATCCGCGTTGCATCGCCGGCGTCTGGATTTTCAAGTGCCGGGGCTATGCGTACGCCCCAGACGCTGAATGGGCCGATTGCCCCTGCTCCAGCGGTAACGACGCAAGCGGGCAGTGGTGCGGTGAAAGCTCAAAGAAAGCCGGTCCAAAAGCCAGCCGTGCCTGGCAAGATCGTGGCCACTGACAAGGCTGCGGCTCAGACCGCGATACCCGCAGCCAAGTAAGCACTCTCCAATTCAGAAAATCAGGCGCTTTTGGTGAGCGCGCGGATGACCATACCCAGCAGGGCCAGCACCACCGCGCCCCAGAATGCCGGGACGAAGCCGCGCACGTTGAAGCCGCGCACAATACTCGACGCCACCAGGATCATCAGGCCGTTAATCACCAGCAGGAACAGCCCCAGGGTGAGAATGCTGAGCGGGAAAGTGACGATCTTGAGGAAGAAGCCGACCGTCGCGTTCAGCAGCCCGATGACCAGGGAAGCAATGAGAGCGGGCCAAAGTCCGGCTACGGTAAAGCCGGGAACAATGTGGGCAACAACCATCAGGGCCAGGGCGTACAGCAGCCATTGAAAAAGCAATCCAAGCATTGATCGGTTCTCCTTGAAGGCGACGGGCTTAAGTTTGTTCTATCATTCAGGTTCGATGCGAGTATCCGGCTTCTGACGTAGCATGGTCAATCGAAATGAAGGCCGGCATCAAGGTCGCCAAGGTGGAAGGACCTTTCGATGCTGAGAGGGTCAAACAATCAGTCGGGATAGCTTTTCTTCAGGCTCAGTGCTACTTAGAGGGACTTGTACGCATGCGGATTCTCAGCGTCGTTTGGCCGGCTGCCTTTGCTTCCACCCTGTTGTCATGCCCATTGGCGCGGGCCGGGCAGGGGGCGGCTGCTCCCATTCCGGAGATTCGGCAACTGATTCACGAGGTGACGGAGCACCAGAAGCAGCTTGAGAAGTTGCGGGAGACCTATACCTATAGCTCGACGCGGACCGTCCAGGACATGGACACAGGCGGCCAGGTGAAGAAGACCGAAACGCAGGAACTTGAGGCGTTCTTTGTGAACGGGCACGTAATCGAGCGCCTGGTGAAGAAGGACGGCAAGGCGCTGAGCGACCACGACCAACAGAAGGAGACCGAGCGCGTCACCAAGCTGGTTGAAAAGGCGGAGAAGATTTCGCCCGATCAGCCGCTTGAGGGGCAGAGCATCAGCGTGAGCCGGGTACTGGAGATTATGGATGTGCGGAATCCCAGGCGCGAGAGTTATCGCGGCCGGATGGCGATTGTCTTCGATTTTGTGGGGCGCAAAGACGCCAAGACCCATGGCTTGGCCGAGGATATATCAAAGAAATTGCTGGGCACCATGTGGGTGGACGAGGCCGACCGCCAGGTGGCGCACTTGGAAGTGACCTTCAACGACAATTTCAAACTGGCCGGGGGGCTGCTTGCCTCGATCGAGAAGGGGTCCAGTTTTCACTTTGACCAGGCACAGGTGAACGGCGAGATCTGGCTGCCCACCGGCGGCGAGGGAAACGTGCAGGCCCGGTTGCTGATGGTGAAGAGCTACCGCGAGCACTTTACCGAGCGGGATTACGATTACAAGCGCTTTCGCGTGGAGACCCAAGAAGCGAAGGACGCGAAAGCTGTACTAGAGAAAAAGTAATTGCCCAGGAGCAGCCTAGGCAGGATTTTAATCCTTTAAAGTGAATGAATGTACGTGCGTAGGCTCTCCATCCGGCGAATCGATTCCGCAGGCGTATGCCACCCATGCCCCATTCACTGGATCGACAACTTTGCCATGCGCAACTTTACCAACGACGCGGTCTTCGACAACCTGCTGCCCGCCGGCGACGGGCTGCTTGAGGCGGGATGGCGGGTACCGATTGAACGGCTGCACACCGCCATGGACGACTGGTTTCGCCGCAAGAGCTACCTGAAGCCGGAGGAAAAGCTTGAGGTGGAGGAGATGGACGAACCTGTGCGGCGGGAGATCTAAGCGGCCCTTTCAGTCTGCGCCGGGCTGCCGGCGAAGAACTCGAACTCGGCTTCGCGGCGGGCTTTGAGGGCGGAGCACTCCTCGGAGCCGGCATGGTCCCAGCGCAGGAGTTGCTCGGCGGCGGCGTCATATTGCCCCGCGTTCAGTTCCTTTAGAAGGGTGGATTCGGCGAGCTTTCCCTGGCCGAGGTTGAAACAGAAGTCCACCAGCGCATCGAACTGGCCCTGGGTCAGGGGGACTTTGATTAGCCGTTGGACAGCCTGCTCAGCGTCGCGCACGTCGCTGATGAGAATGCCCGCCGCCTGCTCCTCGGTGACGCCCTTGGGAAACGACTCCGGGTGCAGCAACCGATGGCCGTAGCCGATGGTCGGAAATCCGGCCACATCCAAATAGGTACGGCTGCGAAATCCTTCAGACCTTTTGAGCAACTCAAGTCCTGCGGCGCTGAACTGCATGGAAATTTCCTTTCTGCACTTGCCCTCAAGGGCAGCTATTTTTCACGCTAGCAGGAAGTGCGAATTAATCTGCAAAAGGATCTGCGCGAAGAAAGGGGCGATGCTTTTTGGAGGATTGGGGCCGGTCGGCAGGAGGCTCTGGTTTCGCCGTCTATTCGTCTCATAATGTGAGTTTTGAGGGCTCGAAGGCGAGAAATGATTTCAATGGGGAAGAATATATTTTTGCACTGAAATTGGTGCAAAATGTAAGTCTTCTAAGATGAGTTACTTATCGTGACTCTGCATGGAAGTACCATCTTTTGAACAGAATAACTCTTGTATTTCTTGCTAATGGGCGACTTAATTAATGCCGATTTAGTAAAATGGGTAGATGGAAAAACGACGACTTTCGAGCAACATGAGCCCGAAGACTCCGCTGCGAATTTTGCTGGTGGCGGGAGTTTCATCGGTTGCATTGGCCGCGTTAGCAGTGATGCTTTTCGCGCGGACCGTGCAGGCGGATGCACTCCTACCCCGGCCGGCGGCAACCGCGCCCCCTGTGGCTCCGCTTGCGAGCGTAACTCCGGCTTCGCTTGCGCCAAAGAAGACTACCGATATGCTGCACGGATTCGCGTCATGGTATGGTGGCATGTTCAACGGCCACAAGACGGCGAGTGGAGCACGGTACAACATGAATGAGATGACGGCATGCCATCCCACCCTGCCGTTTGGCACCATCGTGCGGGTGAAAAACATGAGGAATCTGCGGACGGTGGATGTGCGGATTACCGATCGCGGCTATCTCTACGCTGACCGAGTCATCGATCTTTCTTATGCGGCGGCGCAGAGACTTGCAATGACTAAACCCGGAGTTGCTCCGGTTGAACTGGAAGTTATTTCGTTGGGCGATCCACATAGCAAGAAGTAAGTCATTCTTATCAATGGAACAAGCAACGGCCAGCCTTCGGGCTGGCCGTTGCTTTTGGCCTATGAATTCACTGCATCCCGGCTGGAGAACGCCGGGGGCTTGCGACTGTCTTTGCTTGATTCGACGCGAGGGTGTAAGTAGCGGAAACGACCGGCGACGACGCATAGCCTGCAGCCACAGCGATGGCCGAGATGGTCTGGGTGGCGGATACCTTGATGGCCGCGGTGTATTTGGTGGAACTGGTGGTTGGCGTGGATCCGTTGGTGGTGTAGTAGATGGTCGCGCCCGGGGTGGTGTCGGTGATGGTGACCGATTGTGCAACTGTGAAGGTTCCAGCTGCCGGTGAGAGTTGAGGGCTGGCCGCTGCTTTCTGGATGGTGTAGGCTGCCGATGCCACCGGGGAGAGCGAGTAACCGGTGGCTGTGGCGACAGCTTGGATGGTCTCAGTGGCCGTGACGGAAATGGCGCCGGTGTACTTTGTGGAAGCGGTGGTTGGCGCGGATCCGTTGGTGGTGTAGTAGATGGTGGCACCCGCAGTTGCGTCGGTGATGGTTACGGATTGGGTGGAGGTATAGGTTCCAGCCGCCGGTGAAAGTTTAGGGCTGGCCGCTACTTTTTGGATGGTGTAGGCTGCCGATGCCACCGGGGAGAGCGAGTAACCGGTGGCCGTGGCGACTGCCTGGATGGTCTCAGTGGCCGTGACGGAGATTGCGCCAGTGTACTTGGTAGAACTGGCGGTTGGCGCGGATCCGTTGGTGGTGTAGTAGATGGTGGCACCCGCAGTTGCGTCGGTGATGGTTACGGATTGGGTCGAAGTGTAGGTTCCGGCCGCCGGTGAAAGTTTAGGGCTGGCCGCTACTTTCTGGATGGTGTAGGCTGCCGATGCCACCGGGGAGAGCGAGTAACCGGTGGCTGTGGCGACAGCTTGAATGGTTTCAGTGGATGCGACGGAAATTGCGCCGGTGTATTTCGTTGAAGCGGTGGTTGGCGCGGATCCGTTGGTGGTGTAGTAGATGGTCGCGCCTGCAGTCGTGTCGGTGATGGTGACGGATTGAGTGGAAGTATAGGTCCCAGCCGCGGGGGAGATTGAGGGGACAGCCGCTGGAAGCGTGACGGTGTAAGTGGCTGAAGCTATGGCGCTTGGCAGGCCCTTGTTGACGACCGCAATGGCCTTGAGGGTGGCCGCGGCCGAAATGGAGATGGCGCCGGTGTACTGGGTGGAGGCGGCGGTTGGCGTGGTTCCGTTGGTGGTGTAGTAGATCACGGCTCCGGGCGCTGGGTCGCTGAGTGTGACCTGCTGGATGGCTTTGTAGGCGCCCGCGGCAGGCGAGAAGACCGGTGCGGCGGCTGCCTGGATGACGATCAGGACCTGGGCGGTGTGCACGTGTCCGCCGGCGGTGGCGGTGATGATAACCGGGTAGGTTCCGGGAGCAACGCTGGCTGCGGCAGTGAGGGTTACGGTGCCGGTTGTTGCGGCGCTTACCGAAGGTGACGCTGAGGAGAACGTTGCGGTTATCCCGCTGGGGGCACTTTCCGTCAGCGCCACCGTGCCGGTGAATCCGTTGACTGAGGTGAGGACCAGGGTTGCTGTGGCGGAGTTGCCGGGGAGAATGGCTACCTGGGGCGCAAGCGTGGCGAGCGAGAAATCGCTCCTGGTTACGGTGATGTTGAGCGGGTTCGATGAGCCGGGGTTGTAGTTGGCGTCCCCCTGGTAGACGGCAGAGAAAATGTTGACGCCGTTGGCGACGGAAGAGGCGGGTACGCTCACCGAGGCCTTGCCGGCGGCCAGGCAGGCAGCGTAGTTGAGGGTTTGGTCATCGCCCAGGAATATGACTGTGCCGGTGGGGGAGGGTTTGCCGGCCGGACCGGAAACAGCGGCGGTCAGCGTGACGGTTTGAGCAGGTGTTGGTGCGGACGGAGTCGCTGTCAGGGTCACGGTGGGTGTGAGCTTGCCGGAGAGCGCGATTACGGTGCCGCCGTTGGCCGTGCTGGCTTGCCAATTGGTGTCGCCGGGGTAGGATGCGGTGACCGGCAGAATGCCGGCGGCCACGTTGCTGAAGGTGACCACCGCTTCGAGACTCGCGTTTCCCGTGGTCCCGAAGGCCTGCAAGGCGGTGGTCGTCGATTTGCCGCCCAGGGTTACGGTCACGCTGCCGGTGGGCGGCTTTCCGTAGAGAGGCAGGTAGCCGGTGCCGAGTTGCACGTCCACTGCGACGCTGCCGCCGCCGGAAATGGTTTTAACCAGCGGCACTACCGAGAGGCTGGTGCTGCCGGGAATGATGGTGAATGTGGCAGCGGTTGGAAGGGTAGAGGCAGAGTAGCTCGGGTCGCCGGAATATGCGGCGCTGAGGGTGTGGGTGCCGGGAGCAAAGACGCCGGAGGACCACTCGGCCATTCCGGCTGCGTTCAGCGGTTGAACTGAAGTGGTGGAGACGCTGCCGAGCTTGTCGGTAAAAGTCACGGTTCCGGTTGCCGGAGTGGGCTGGTTGGGCAGGGTTGCGTTGGCGCTCAAGGGCTGGGCGTCCAGGAAGAGCTGGGCCCCGTAGGGAAGCGTGATACCGGATGAAAGAGGGTAGAGGTACAGGTCGTAGGGGTTCCATGCCCATCCCGTAGCAGAGAGCGTGTCACTCTCCGGAGTGACGGTGAGGGTGACCGGGGCTGACTTGCTGGGGGCGTAGGTTGCGTCTCCGCTGTAGGAGGCAGTGAGCAGGTAGGCTCCTCCGGGCAGGTTGTCTATCGAAGCGTAGACTGCACCAGCAGTGAGTTGCAGGTTGTCGATGCCGGTTGAAGCGGGCAGCGCGTCAGCACCGATAAGCGCAATGGAGCCAGTTGGGGTTCCGCTGCCCGAGGCGGGCGCTATGGTGGCGATGATGGTTGCCTTTTTGCCATGAACCAGGGTGGCCGGGCTGACGCTGAAGGTGGTGGTGGAGGGCTTGAACGTCACTGACTTCCAATACTTGATGAGGTTCGCGACATCGACCGAGCCCAGGCCGGTGGCCAGATCGTAGCCTGCGCCGGCAGAATAGCCGCTTTCAACCGTGAAGCCGCTCGACGTGGTTCCAGTGACGCCGTTCACGCAGTTCGCGCTTCCTGAATAACACAACACCTGGTTGCCGCCGGTTTGCACATCGCGAAAGACCCCCGGCTGCTTTGCGGCCAGCGGGTAGTAGAGATAGTTCGCCTGGCCGGACCAACTGCCGGTGCTCTGGTTCACGAGAGCTTGAATGGCGGCCATGGCCACGGCCGCGGCGCTGGTGCCGCCGATGGCGGTGATGACCACGGCGCTGCCGGAAGTCGAGTTGGTGCAATCGCCGGGGTTGGCGCAGATGGGGTAAAAGCTGGAGTTATAGCCATTGGCGGCAAACAGGGAAAGGTCGGGTAGGTCGCGAACATGGTCCGTTGGGACGCCAGTTGCTTGCTGCCATGTTGGTTTGGGATAGCCCGCTGCGCCTGCGGCGGGATAAAGAGCCGCGTTGCTGCCGCCGCCGCCGCCGGCCACAATGGTCTCGCTTCCCAGGTTGTCCGGCTTGCCGCCGTCTACCAGGTTGAAGCCAAAGAAGTCGTTCCAGGCCTGCTCGGGGATGGAGTGCTTGAGCGAGACCGCAGGAGTGACTGTGGAAGCTGACCAATAGGTGTTCAACTGCGCGGCGATGGCTGATGAGCCGCCCGCGTACTGGCTGTAGTAGAAATCAGTCCCGCCCACTGCGACGTTGTAAGGCGTTGAGGCGATGCCGTTAACCTGCAATCCGGCGTAGGCTTCCTCCTGGGCGTCGAAGTCGTCGCAACCTGCCGAGCCGCCGTCGCCCGCGGAGACAAACACGGTTTGCCCCTGCGCTGCTGCCTGCTCCCAGAGCGCGCTCCAGAAGGCGTTGCCGCTTTGGCCCAGCTCCGCTTCGCACACGCCGTAGCTGACGCTGATGATGCCCGCCTGATCGTCCTCAACCGCGCGCACCGCGGCCAGCGGCAGCCCGTCCGTCAATGCGGTGCCGCCGGAGGTGTACAGGAGCACCTTGGCGCCGGGCGCGACAGAACCGGCGAGTTCAATGTCAAGATAGGCCTCGGTGGCGTCGCTGGTCTGGCCGGGGTCAGTGCCGTCCACGATGACCGCGGGGAGGTTTGCCGCAAGCCCAAAGAGCGACTGGTAGGCCTGCACCAGGCTGAGATCAACGTTTGAAGCGCTGACGATGGCAATCGACTGGCCTGCCCCAGTTACGCCGGATGCGTAGACGGGCTGAATGTCGTATTGGACGGCTAAGTCGCCGGGCGCCAGTGCGTAGCTGACCCCACCGGCGGCCGGATAGGTCCACTGGGGCGCGACGGCGTGCGTCTTGGGATTGAAGGCGGCGGTGCCCATCACCTTCATTTGCGACCGGGGATGAAAGCTGCCGAGGGAGGCAAGGCCGGCGATGACGGGGGCCAGCGCGGCAGGGACGGAGGGCTCCGTGGCGGCGGCCAGATGTGCTTCGCCGTTGGTTGCGTAGCGGTGAATCTCGGTCTGGAATGTCTCCTGGATCTGACTCGCCGTGCCGGAGAACTCGATGGCTCCGCGCCCGGCGTGGACCTTGTTGACGGTCAAGCCGTGCGCTTGCAGCCACGCGGTAATCGCGGCCAGGTCGGAATCGGCGGGGCCGTAGAGGTGACCAAATTCTTCTGGGCGCAGCCACTTGTGGAAGGCGGGATTCCCGGGTGTGTGCGCGGCTTGAATGTAGTCCTGGAGGGCCGACTCCTGTTGGGAGGAACGAGAGAGCAGCAAAAGCATGCGGCCGGCCGGGAGAGAGTCCTCGACCGCGCCCTGGTCCAAGCTGGGATTGGCGAAGGGGTGGACGTTTCCGTGAAGGGTGACCCGGCGAGAGTCATCCAGGGCTGCGGAGACCCTTGGCATGACCGGCGGGGCGGTTTGCGCAGCCGCCAATCCGAGACCCAGGACAGGAAACAACGCCAGCCGAGCGAATGGGTTGGAGATCGACATACATCGATGCTCGGCTGCACATTAGAGAGTTTCAAGAATGAACGAATGCGATGAAACGGTGGGAGTTGCGAATCGGGCAGGGTCCCAATTTGGGAAGTGCGGTCGCGTGCACTCCTGTCGAGGCCGAGGCCACCCGACCCGGGTGGCAAGTCCTTTGTTTGGAGGGGTCGAAACGGGTACTTTTTTATCTAATCCTTTTGTTTTTATTGGGTTGCGGCAAAAGCGGGGGAGGGGTGGGGTAAATCGCCGTCGGGTACGGACCGGGCACATCCCTGACGGATTGAACCGGGGACATAGCTGACACTGCACAAGTCCATGGGCGATTGGTTACAACGTCGAGATGGGCTGGAGAGCGATCCGTGGCTGGAGAGGTTTGTGCTATCCCAGGTCCCCAAAAGCGAGGGACCTGGGGCACCCGCTCATTTGGGTTGGTCGGACATGGGACACCCGCCTTTCTCTCCGCGGTGGAGGGTTGGATGGCTTGTTCCATGGCGATTTCTCCGGTTGCGGTCATTTTTCCCCCACAATCTTGATTGTGCGCCGGAGAGGCTTAATTATCTGCACGCGGGTTTGTACAAAATCCGATCCGGGACGCCGGGGCGTTTGTGGGAAGCGATCCGTTGCTGGAAGAGGTTTGTGCTAACCCAGGTCCCCAAAAGCGAGGGACCTGGGGCACCCGCTCATTTGGGTTGGTCGGACATGGGCCACGCCGATCAGGATGACGGTTGTCCAGTTCCCGCCTGCAAGCTAAGGTCCGTGGTATCCCCGGTCTCCAACTGCGAGAGACCGGGGGCACCCAGATCAAGCGTCAGAACCTACTACACCCGGACCGGGGCCGCCCGCTAAACGGGTCGGGCGGGTTTGTACAAAATCCGATCCGGGACGCCAGGGCGTTTTTGGAGAGAAATCCATGGCTGGAGAGGTTTGTGCTATCCCAGGTCCCCAAAAGCGAGGGACCTGGGGCACCCGCTTATTTAGGTTGGCCGGGCCTGGCCCCGCCTAAGGTGTCTGCGTGAGAACCGGTTTCCATAGCCGCGGAATGAAACAGTGAACATTGGGTGGAAAACGGTTGTATTGAAAAGCAGCAAGTTGGCAAGTTGGCGCTAAAATCCAGTTCTCACGCAGACGCTAAAGCCTGTGCACTTTTTGCAGGGTTTGCGGCACGACCAAAGAGGCTGCGGAAAAAGGCCGGAACCTGATCCAGGCCGACGAAAGGGGCACCGCAGGGGCCGAAGCCCGTAATGGTTTCAGGGCACTTACGGAACGACTGAAGTCGTGTCCTGACACTTCTTGCCTTCCAGAGAGTGTCTTTCCGCAGCCTGTAAAGCCCGGCGTTGAATTTAAGCTGGTAGCGGCGCGACTGAACAGCTTGCGGAAAAAAGTGAGGTTTTGGAGAGAAGGCCCGAAAAACACACCTCAAGGGCTGAAGCTCTCGTTGATTTGATTCATATTGCACCGGGGATAAATCCCCGGCCTACCGCCGGCGCGACTTTTTCAGCAAGCTGTAAAGTGGCGCCCTTTCAAAAACAGCGACGTATTCAGAGGTTCGCCAAAGGAGAGAACGATGCTCGGTTTCATGATTGTGACGGTCAGCAATATTGAACGTTCGCTGGCGTTTTATGAGGCAGCCCTGAAGCCTCTGAACATCAAATTCTTCCTGCCTTACAAGGGGCAGGACGGTCATCCCGATCAGTGGGGATTTGGCGATGGCAAGCGAGCGTTCTTTTGGCTCCAGCAGGGGAAGCCCGATCCAGCGGCCATTCACTGGGGATTTATGGCCGAAAACAATGACAAGGTGGATGAGTTCTACAAGGCAGCCATCTCGGCTGGCGCCAGGGACAATATTTCGCCACGGGAACGTCTTGAATACCACCGCGGATACTACGCAGCCGATGTGCTCGATCCGGACGGGTATTCATTTGAGGTGGTCCATAAGAACTGATGGGTGATCGGCGGTCTGGCTTTTTCTGCTTTTTTGCACCGATTGCCAGGCTCCTTGAGCGGACTCAGGGGTGTCCGGAATCGAACAGTCGGGAAGCGTAACCGGTCACCTCGCGTTACGGCCTGCCTACAATTCGTCGCTAAGTGTTTTATTTTCAATATCACGTTGAGGCCGTATTTGGCCCCCCAAGTGCCATAAGAGGGCGTGATGGATATTGCACGCCCAGACTTGAAGCAGAAGAGGAAACGCCAGATCGCGGTATGGGCTGGCGTCGCGGTGGTGTTGTTGACGGTTGC
>Ga0181517_10001094_pt1 | contig 31477 bp, 25 predicted proteins | sample PEATcosm2014_Bin_31_FD_119748 | JGI IMG/M metagenome (GOLD analysis project Ga0181517, IMG submission 119748) | Peatland microbial communities from MTU Mesocosm Facility, Houghton, MI, USA - PEATcosm2014_Bin01_30_metaG | ecosystem: Environmental > Terrestrial > Soil > Wetlands > Peat | place... | reverse complement strand
GACCGTGATGGTGTGCTGGACAGCAGTGGCAGCCGCGTAATTGCCGTTGCCTGCCTGGTTGGCGGTTACCACGACCGAGCCCGCGCCGTTGATAATTACTGAGTTATTGCCCACGGTCGCCGGGCCAGTTGCGGTAAAGGTCACAGTTAGGCCCGAACTGGCCGTTGCCGTCAGCGCGATGGGAGTTACACCATAAGTCACCGGCGTGGTTGGAGCTGTGAAAGTGACAGTCTGCGACGCCTTGCTCACCGTGACGGATATAGCCGCTGAGGTAGTCGCCGCGTAGTTGGGGTCGCCTGGGTAACTGGCAGTGATGCTGTCGGTTCCCACAGGAAGCGTGGTGGTGGCCAGGGTGGCAATACCGCTTGCATTTACTGTGGCGCTACCCAGCGAAGTCGCGCCCATGAGGAAGGTGACCGCGCCGGTGGGCTTGGAAGATCCGCTGCCGGTCAGAGTCGCCGTCAGCGTGACCGATGCTCCATAGACTGCCGACGTGGGCGAGGACGAGAGCGTGATCGTCGGCGCCACAGGGCTGTTCACTTTGATGCTGATCGCCGCGGAGGTTGCCTGGGTATAGTTCGCCGCGCCTGGGTAGGTAAACGTGATGCTGTCTGTTCCGGGCGCCAGCGCTGAGGTTGCCAGGGTTGCTACACCGCTGGAGTTCAGCGTCCCAGTGCCCAGCGAGGTTGAACCGGAGAGGAAGGTGACGGTACCGGTGGGGATGGTGCCGCCACTGACGCCGGAAACCGTGGCGGTGAGCGTGACAGAAGCTCCCACAAGGATGGTGGTGGAGGACGCTGTCAATAATGCTGACGGCGAGGCTTTGTTGACCGTCAACGAAGCCGTTGCGTGGGCGGTGGTGTATTTGGTGGCGTCGGCCGGAGTAAAGGCGACGGAGAGTGTCTGCGCTCCGGCATTCAAGACTGTGCCAGCCGGCGGCGAGTAATCAAACGTGCCGCTGACCGACGAAGTTGCATCGAGTTGGTTTGAGCCGAGCGGTGTGCCGTAGTTGATGGCTGACGGCGCGAGCCAAGTGATAACTGGGACGACCAGGGCTGGAGGAGGCGCCACCATCCTGACCTCGTAGTTGTTGAAGTCAGCAAAATAGAGGTTGCCCGCTGCATCGAATGCCATGCCATGTGGAGAGCAGGTCCCGGCGACGCCAGGCGAGCCACCATCGCCGCTATTGGTGCAGTACCCGTTTCCTACCGCCCGTGTGATGATGCCGGTGTTGGGAGATACGACACGGATGTCACCAAAGACGTTCCCGATGTACAGGTTGCCAGACGCGTCGAGCGCAATACCCCGAGGCATGATCTCCGCAGCGGTTGCAGAGCCCCCGTCGCCGCTCACGCCCGGGTTGCCGTTGCCCGCCACCGTGCTGATGATGCTACCGGTTGCAGATACCTCGCGAACCCTGTTGCCTCCCTCGATGTAGAGGTTACCAGCGCTGTCGAATGCCAATTGGGCGGGGCCTGAGAGCCCGGCATTGATTGCCAGGCCGCCGTCGCCTGAATAGCTCTTGGTGGAAGATCCGGCCACATTGCTGATAATGCCTGTAGCCGCAGAAATCATGCGAACCACTCGGTTACCGGTATCGGCTACATAGAGATTGCCGGCCTTGTCGAACACTAGGCCTTGCGGATCCGAGAGTTCCGCGGCAGCCGCGAGGCCGCCATCACCAGAGTAAGCGGCTGTTCCGTCTCCGGCAACGGTAGTGATGATGCCTGTATCCCAAGCCACTTTCCGGATTACGCTGTTTGAGGAATCCGCAATGTAGAGGTTGCCGAGCCCATCCATCGCAGAGGCCATGGGAGCGTTCAATTGGGCGCTGGTTGCCGGACCGCCGTCGCCGGTGTAGCCTGCAGTTCCAGTGCCCGCGACGATGGTTATGATGCGCGTTTTTGCATCGATCTTCCAAACCACGCTGTCGCCGAAGTCGGTGATGTAGAGGTTGCCGTTAGCATCGCGGATCAACCCGTAAGGTAATCCGAGTTGCGCGCTGGTTGCCGGACCGCCGGCTCCGAGGAAACCATTCACGCCGCTTCCCGCGATGGTGCTGATGATGGTGGCCGGCGGTGTTGTGATTGTGTAGGCCGCGGTGACTACCGCACTTTGCAGGTATCCGCTGGCAATCGCGATGACCTTGACCGTAACCGTGCCGCTTATGTTGATGGGGCCGGTGTAGATGTGCGAGGCAGAGGTGGGCGTTGATCCATCCAATGTGATGTAGATGGATGCCCCCGGTGTAGTGTCCGAGACGGTGACGACTTGCGACGTAGCGTAGCTTCCAGTCCCGATGCTGAAAACGGGCGAAGCTGTGGACAACACCGGAGGCAGGCCGGAAACGAGGACTTTGCGGATGACGTAGTTTTCAGAGTCGGCAATGTAGAGATCGCCGCCGCTATCGACCGTTATACCGTACGGTAGACAGAGTCCAGCGCTTGCAGCAGGTCCCCCATCTCCGCCCCAGCAGACGGAGTCGTTGCCGGCCACGGTGGTGATGATCTTTGTGCTGGCGGAGACCTCGCGGATGACGTTGTTGCCGGTGTCGGCGATGTATATATTGCCTGCCCCATCGAGAGCTACGGACTCGGGATTGTAAAGCTCGGCATTGATTGCCGGACCACCGTCGCCGGTGTAGATTGGGGTACCGTACTGGGCGCCGTACCCGTTGCCCGCCACTGTCGTGATGATGCGGGTGCCGGCTGCCACCATGCGGATGACGTTGTTCCAGTTATCGGCGATGTAGAGATTTCCGGCTTTATCGACGGCTACGCCGGTGGGACCCTGGAGAGCGGCATCGGTTGCCAGGTTGCCGTTCCCGTAGTAATTGAAGTCGTAATCGCCGGCAACAACCGTCATGCTGGCAGAATTTGCCGGAACTTCCTCAACAACACTGTCGTAGGTATCGGCGATGTAGATGTTTCCGGCACTGTCCGAGGTTACTCCGTAAGGGAGTGCCAAAGAGCCGAGAATCCCGCGGCCGGCAAGAGTGGAGATGAATTTCGAATTCACGTCGACTTTTCGAATTGCTGAGTTGTATGTATCTGCGATGTAGAGATTGCCGGCAGGGTCAAATGCCAAAGCCGATGGATAGTTGAGTTGCGCGCTGGCTGCCGGTCCACCGTCACCGCTGAAGCCGGCAACGCCGGTGCCAACGAATGTTGTGATGGTTCCGGTCGACTTGTCGACTCTCCGGATGCAGTTGTTTGCGGTGTCGGCAATGTACAAATTGCCGGAGGCGTCCAAAGCTGTCCCGGAGTTGTAATTCAATTTGGCAGCCACAGCGCGGCCGCCATCGCCATCTTTCCCTGGAACTTCAACACCCGCGAAGGTGTAAATCATTGAAGTGGGCGATGTGCTCATGGTGTATTGCGCGCTGGCCGCAGGGCTTGCGGAGTATCCAGCGGCTGTGGCAAAGGCCACCAGCGTCTGGGAAGTGGTGACCGAGATCGGACCTGTGAATCTAGCGGAGTTTGTGGTCGGAATGGAGCCGTTGGTGGTGTAGTAGATCGTCGCGCCTGGCGTTGCGTCAGTAATCGTGACCTGTTGCGAGCTCGCGTACACGCCTGCACCCGGAGAAAACACCGGCGCTGCGGCCGCAGGCAGGTTGATGTAGAAAGTTGCGGACGCTGCATCGCTGGGCCCGAAGCCTGTGCCCACGGCGATGGCCTGGATGGTTTCAGGATTCGATACAGTAATTGGACCCAAGTACTTGGTGGACCACGTGCCGGGTGCAGAACCGTCGGTGCTGTAGTAAATCGCCGCACCGGGGACTGCGTCGGCAATCTTTACCGTCTGAATTGAGTTAAACGCTCCCGACGCCACCGAAAAGACCGGCTTGGGCGTTGGCGCGAAAAGCGGAGTGGCGGCGGAAGTACTTGCGTTGAAATCGCTGTCCCCGGGATAACTCGCTACGGCCTGGTGCGGCCCAATTCCGGCTACCGCGATGCCGCTAACGGAGGCGCTCGCAGACTGCGTCGCAGATAACAAGACGGTGGCCGCACCGTTTTCCATGTCCGGCACGACCAGATCGAGGACGCCATCCCCGTTGAAGTCGGCCGCCGCGATGGACTCTGGATAGTAGCCCACCGAAACCGGGCTATTCGCGGCTGGGGAAAATGTCCCATCTCCGTTGCCCAGAAGAATTGCGGTGGAGCCGCCGCCGCTGCTGCTCCCATATGGGTTTAGCACGGCCAGATCCGGAATTCCGTCTCCATTGAAATCGCCCACTGCCATAGGCCCTGGCGAGTTTCCTACCAATACGGGGCTACTCGAGGCCGCAGTGAAAGTGCCATCCCCGGCGCCAAGCAGAATTGTTATCGAGTTACCACCGGAGTTTGACACGGCCAGATCGAGTTTGCCGTCCTCATTAAAGTCGCCCACGGCTAGTGATTGCGAGCTGCTGCCCACCGCTACACGACTGCTCAGAGATTCGGAAAACGTCCCAGTCTTGCTCCCGAGGAAGATTGTCACGGTATTACCGTATGGATTTGCTACGGCCAAATCAGAGAAGCCGTCCCCGTTGAAGTCACCGACCGCGATTGACGAGGAGCCATTTGCCACCGTCAATGTGCTGTTTGCAGTTTGCGTGAACGTCCCGATGCCACTACCGAAAAGGATCGTAACCGTGCCAATGCTGCTTCCGTTCCTGGACGGGTTCGTCACCGCCAGGTCAAGAACGCCGTCCCCATTGAAGTCGCCTACTGCCATTGAAGTCGGATACTGGCCTGCCGCCACAGAGCTATCTTTAGCTTGCGTAAACGATCCGTCTCCGACGCCAAGGAGGATTGTCACAGTGGAATCATTGACGTTGACCACGGCCAAATCCTGGATACCATCCCCGTTGAAGTCGCCCACCGCGATGGAGTTCGGAGAGTCGACCGCTATCGGGCTATTCGGGGCGGTTGCAAAGGATCCGTTGCCGTTCCCCAGAAGGATGGTCACCGTTGCGTCGTCCCCGTTCGACACCGCGAGGTCTGGAATGCCGTCCCCGTTGAAATCTCCCACGGCCACAAATTCGGGCCAGGGACCCACCGGAGTCTCGGAACTCAGCCAGTTCAATCCCCCTGCTCCCGGTGTCAGAGTTGCCGTTCCCAGCACTGCGTTTCCATATGTGGAGTCAAGGAAAGAGAGTGTTCCGGTCGGCGCCGTCGGGCCAAATCCACCCACAGTCGCCGTCAGGGTGTAGTTGCCCACGTCGCCGCTCTGCGTGATCACCGTGGAAACCGGATACCCGGCGCCTGCGGGGGTTACGGTCAGTTTCGACACGCCGGATGCGCCACCCGATAGGTAGGTCTTGGTTGCAGCAAAGACGGCCCTGTAGCTTTGGTCGCCGATTCCCGGACGGAATTTGAGGGATGCGGTTCCGGTACTGGTCAACTGCGCCGTTCCCAAGAGGCGAATGTCGGTGCAGGAAGCTCCAGAGGCGTCGCAGAAGTTGACTTGTCCGGTGGTTAGAGCCGTGCTGCCGTTCTTTACTGTCGCCGTTAGCGTAACCACGCTGCCTGCGTTGACCGTCATCACCGGAGAGCCGGCGGATGTCACCGTCAAGGCTACCGCCAGTCCGCCCGGAGTGGTTCCCGACGAAACCGCGATGGGCGCGGATGTGCCCGTGGCGCCGGAGTAAATGGAAGATCCGGCGGAATCGGGTACATAGGTCGCCGTCAGCGTATCGTTTCCCTGAGCCAGCCATCCCGCGGGTATGTCGATGAGGGCAGCGCCGCCGTTCAGCGCTGTCGTATCGGAGACGAAGCTGCCGCTGGAGAGGATGACCGTGCCGGTCGGCGTGGGATTTCCAGCCCCCCCTTTGACGACCACGTTCACGGCCAATGGCTGCGCTGAGGTGATGGCGGTTGAGGCGGGGGTTACCGTTACCACGGGGGTGATGCTGCCTGCGGCGGTCACCACGAGGGTGACTTGCGCCTGGGCCGCGGTGTAGTCGATGGCATCGGTTGGAGTGAAAGTTACCAATAACTTGTTCGATCCGGCTGAAAGAATTGTTCCAGCAGGCGGGGAATAAACAAACTTGCCAGAAACCGAGGCGATGGCGTCGAGCTGGGTTGCGCTGAGCTGCGTGCCATAGGGGATTGCCGACGGGGTAGCCCAGGAGACGGTTGGCGTGGCCTTGCTGACTGTGACGCTAACCGTGCCAGACGTGCTGGCAGCGAAGTCGGAGTCGCCGTTATATACCGCGGTGACCGAATTAGAGCCGAATGGCAGCGCCGCCGTCGTGATGGCAGCCGAGCCGCCGACCAGGGATTCCGTCCCCAGTGTCGTTCCTCCAACTTTGAAGGTCACTGCGCCGGTCGCAGTGCCGCCAAACTCCCCACTCACGGTGGCCGTCAAGGTTACGAATTGCGAAAAGACAGCAACATTCAGCGATGTGGTCAACTTTGTAGTGGAGTTTGCCTTGCCAACGGTCTGGCTCACCGCCGTAGATTTGCTGCCGGCGAATTTCGTATCGCCGCCATAGACGGCCATAATGGAGTCCGCTCCGCCCGGCAAATCCGTGGTCGTGAAAGTGGCCGTCCCGCCGGTGAGCGTTTCGGTGCCAAGCGTCGTTGAGCCGTTCATGAACCAGACGGTTTCTCCATCCGGCACTGCGCTCCCGGTGGAAGTGACCTTAGCGGTAAAAGTCACCGGCTCTCCAAAGAGTGTGGAGGCTGGAGTGGCCGTGAGCGCGGTTTGGGTTGCGACCTGCCCCAATTGAAGCAGATAGCCGTGGATCACTGAGTTTTCGTCCGCGTAGGTTCCGACGATCATCCCAGCGGCGTTGATGCTGAAGCTGCCCGTTCCTTCCATGGAGCCTGAGCCGGCGGACGGCGCGTCGAATGTGGTGATGGAGCCATTGGCAGCCCGCATGAATCCGTGAGCCACGTCGTCCCCACCGGAGTAGATTCCCGTGAGATCTCCCGCCGTGTCGATTCCGAGGCTGAGTGTTCCGGCAACGATTCCGGAAGGAGCATTGAAAATGCCCCCGGTCATGCTGACCGCAGGGCTGACCTGGTTGCGGATGCCGCCAACCTTACTCAAAACACCTGCAATCTTGCTCAGAAATGGGTTGGCTCGCCTGGCACGGCTCACACTTGTGCCAGCATCGCTGCCGGGTTTCCGGCCGAGCCTGGTCAGAGGGTTTCCACGGCGGCCAAGGGCATTTGGCGTCACGGCTGCGCCCGGCGCGTCGAATGTGCTGATGGTGCCGCTGGCGAGGCGCATGAATCCGTGCAACAGATTGTTCGCGTCGGTGTAAGTCCCAGCTATATCTCCCGCGGCATCGAAGATCATGGGGTAGGTGCCCTGATAAAGGCCCGTGCCTGCACCGGGGGCATCAATGGTGGTGAAATTGCCGCTGGTCGCGGAGCGCACAAAGCCGTGTATCAGGCTGTTGGCGTCGGCATACATGCCCGCGATGTCGCCCGCCGTGTCGATGCCGTAGACCGCCGTTCCCTGGCCAACATTGTTGCCCGCCGCCGGAACATCGATAACGGTGATGGCCCAAGTGGTGGCGTTCCGAACAAAGCCGTGGATCAGTTTGCCGGCGTCCTCGTAGGTTCCCGCCACGGTTCCTGTTGCATTGATGCTGAGGGCCGTTCCCTCCAGTTGACCTTGCACATCGAATGGAACGATGGTTCCGGTTATGGCGGTGCGCACAAATCCGTGTATTTCATTGTTGGTGTCGGAGTAGAGTCCCGCAATATCGCCTCTCGCGTTGATGCAGAGGGGAAAGGTTCCCTGGGGGGTGGAAGCATATTGACTACCCGTTCCTGCGCCGGGGGCATCCAGAACGGTGATTGCCCCACTCGAGGCCGCAACAAGAAAGCCGTGCGCCATTTTGTTGGCGTCTAAATAGACTCCGAGAAGGTCGCCTGCGCTGTCGAAGGCTAATGGGGCAGCCCCCTTGTTTGGGCCGGAAGTGGCGGCCTTTGGATCGATGGTCGTAAACGTACCTGTTGCCCTGCGAATGTAAGCATGCTCGTTGCCGCTTGCATCCAGATAGACGCCGGCGACATCGCCAGCCGCGTCCAACACAAAGGCAGCGGTCCCGGTTAGTACGCTGCCGCCAGCACCAGGAGCGTCAATGATCGTAAAGGGGTTGGCGCTGCTGTTCCCGGTGGTTGCGCCCGGGAACGTCTGTTGCGGTCGTTGACCCTGAGAGAGCGAACTTGCTGAAGCGGTGAGAAATAACGCCGAAAGAAAAAAGCCTATCACAAAGCCGACAAGTTGATGCGAAACTTTCACGCTTCCAAACACGTACTTCACCCCTTTTGAGCCGATGCGGTTGGCTGCAGAACGACCACCACAAGTTTTTGGCCCCATCGCCATTTCCCCATGATTGTGTTGATTGATTTCTGGAAAGCTGCCCGGAGATGTTCAGGCTCCGGCAGAGAAGACAAGACCGGTTATCTGCGCCATGGCTCTTCAGCCTGAATTTTGAAAAGAGGACTCATGCCCCCACACTTCAAACGAGATCCCGGGCCTCTGGGCACCCTGGTTGGCTGCGGAGTTCAAGCAAAAATGGAACTTATCTTTGTATCGGCAGATCCTGTGCTTTCGATTACTTGGACCATCCGCCGACATGATCCAAATTCTCGACTTGCCATGGAGGAGACTCAAAATGGACGGCGGAGGAGCCACAATTCCGCAAGGCGGTAACGTTCTTTGAAGCGGATGAATTGACAGGATTCTCCGAGTTTCCACCACCAGCCTCCTCGATCTCGCCGGTAGAATTGCGGGGTTGACCGCTTGATAAAACGCGACGGTTGGTTGCCACTGCCTCGCATCACGCCGCTAATTTTGAGACTGCACTTTCGATGAGAATAAGTCCTCATCGCCACCTCAAGGATTCTCATGGTCGCCGAGACGGGTGGAGTTGGGCCACGAATGCGCCTCTAAGTATATAAGCTTTTAGGGAGATACGCGCCACGGCGGAACAAGAGGCGTTGTTGCAGGGAATACCAGTGGTTACCGCTCGACCGTAGAGGCGACTCCTGCAATCCGCCTGGGATCGGCGATTCCAGGGCGCAAGCAGGGGCGGCTTTCCCGCCGCCTGGATGGCGGCAGCGAAGCAGGCGGAGTCTGGCCGGCCGAACCTTCAAAGACTGACGAGCAACGAGTGTTCAAGTTCGCCGCAGATGGTGAGCGCCTTCGCAGTTTGAAGCTGAAAGCGATGCTTCGCAAACCAATTTGAAACATATGCTGGTTTGAGACATATGCTGGCGGCTACCGACATGCTTTTCGGGGAAGGGCAAAAGGCCGAGCAGTTGTGCACGGAAGTGATCGAATCGTCTTTCAGCGTGTTCGCCTATGCGGTAGGAACACCGATGAGCCGCATACCGCCTTTGGCTTGCTCAGGCTGGACGACGCACTTCTGGATCCGGTAGTAGGGTACGCCAAGCTTGAACGCTTCCAGGATGGCCTCGCCCTCGGTCGAAAATTTCTTGGTCAGCTTGGGAATGCCGTTCTCCCCAGCCTCCCCCGGCGCCAGCGCGTAGAGGATGTCCGCCGGCTGCGCGATGTCCTTTTTCGCCTTCTTCTTTCCCGGGCCTGAAACGGGCGTGCGTTTTACTTCAGGCGCGGCGGCTTCTGCTGTCTTTTCCATGGTGTGTGCTTTCTTCTCCGGTTGGTGCGCGGGGTTATCCGCGCTGAATTGATCGGTTGGGATCGGAACCCGGCGGCCGACAAGCCACTCAGATGATGGACTGACTGCGCAGACGAGTCTAACGGCGCCAGGTGACCCAGGCCCCAACACCGGAAGCAGAAGGCGCCGTGCGATGCAATCGAGAACAGCGCGCTTCAACCCCCGGCTTAAGAGGGTGTTGCACTATGAGTTGATTCGTAATCAACGGCAGGGTGCAGAATGTGCTTTACATGGCGGCTGCAGGTATCCTACGCTCCAGCCTTGGCGGCTTTAGCGGCCTTGTTCTTTGCTCGTTTCACCTTGGCCCAGCGCTTCTTCTGCGCGGCGACAATCCTGGCGCGGCCCTCTTCGCTCATGGATTTCTTTGTAGCCGTCTTGGCAGGCTTGCCCGGTTTTACTTTTGTCGTTGCCGCAGTCTCGCCTTTCAAACATAAGGCGCGTGCTTTCTGCAGGACCGCAATACCTCTGTCGATCTCTGCCAATAACTGATTCATGCTCATTCGTAATCCTCTCGTATAAGTTTACATGCGCCGCTTCAGCGGAATCTGCAGTCCGATTCCGATTGAGGCAGTCTTCTAATGGCGTGGTTTGTTTCAGCGGATCGCCACGCAATCATATCGCCTGAAGAATCGCTTACTAATCCAAGGTCGGCGCCGGAAAGCCGCGCGGGTGAGCAGGCAGGAGCTAGCCAGTCCGCCGGACACAAAATGGCACAGATATTTGCGAAACTCCGCGAGCGCGCCAGTTGCGGGCGCCAAGGTGCGCCTGACTGGCGCAGCTACTGCTGAGGCAAGCACGGCCGCTGATGGCGGCTTCACGCTCTCCGCGTTGCCGGCAGGGAAGTACCAGTCGAATGTGCAGGCCGAGGGACGGAAGGTTGCCTATGCGCAGACGATTGACCTGACGCCGGCTGCACCCGTCAAATTGATAACACTGTTGAAACGCGGCGAGATTGAGTTCGCGGAACAGCAGCAGGCAGGGGCGACTGGCGGCGAGGCCCTTTCCAGCCAGGCCGTGAGTGAGTCGCCGCTCAACAAACGCGACTTCTCTTCTTTGCTCCTGCTGGCAGCGGGCACAATGACCGACTCCAACGGCGCGACGAATTCTACTGCGTAGTGTGCCATTAACGGTCAGAGTGGTGTGGAGGCTACATTCGCCAAGGATGGTGCCGACGACTCAGATCCCGAGTTGGGCGGCGCAACTTTCTCGAACTTCAACGTGGACGCGGTTGAGTACCAGGTTTTTGGGCAGGTACTTGGCACCACGCAGGTCATGCCCGTGCTCCCTGCAGGTCAGCGCCCTTCAGGGAGTTCAAATCTCGTTTATGACACGGTGAACTTTCCTGATGGCACGACTGACATGCTGGATATTCCGGTGACTACATCCATAGCCTCAATCCTGGCGCGCTATCCGCTGCCAAACTTGCCAACCGGCTCCTTCGGTGCGAATACCTATGCGACTGCATCAAAAGTGACCACCAACGCCGATCAATTTTCTTTGCGCATCGATCACAAGCTCTCTGCGAAGAATCAGTTCTTTGCCCGATTCACGATGTGCAGTTTGTCCGGTCCGACGACCAATCCCGACCAGTCGGCAATCGATCCCGCCTTTGCCGTCGAGTACCTGGATCGGCGGCGAAACGTCGTCGGTACACTCACCACAACGTTGACGCTAAAGCTGGCACTGACTTCTTCGCTTTCGATCACACGATCCACACCTGGCTTTCCAACGCTGGATGTCTCGGACCCCGCAGTCAAGTTTGAAGGTGAGCATTTCCCCCGCACTGATCCCTCTTTTGCGGTGTTCTCTGATTAAGTAAAATTCCAGGGGGGCCAAATTGTTACATGTTTAGGCTTGGAAACGATATTCGCCGATACTGTGCAAAAGGATGGCACAGCAAGTCGCAGCGTCACGCTACTCGACATATCTTGGTTAGACCGAGAGCATTGCTTTAGACGATGGTTAGCTCATTCTGCTAGGGCGTGACTATTGTTATTCTTCGGTCTGCCGATAACTCGGAATGCGAGAGCTTTCGCTCACTTGGATGAGGTAAACGCGTTGATGGGGCGGGAAGTGCGAGATCGGATGCCGAGTGATGGATGACATCCATGTGACTGTTCGAGATCGGCGCGTCCACGAGCGATTCAAACTGGACGCGGCAGTCGGCTCGTTGGTGTACCAGGGGCATCGATTTAGGTGTCAGTTTCTCGATATCAGCTTGAGCGGATGCCGTCTACATTGCGAGAGTCGGTTCACACCCGGATCGCTGGCTCACGTAAGATTGACCATACCTATTCACGGCATGGTATTGCAAGTCCGGGGTACAACTCAATGGACAGTACAGGATCGCTTGATTGGGGTTCGATTTTTCTACGAGACCGTCGGACAGAGAGATCTACTGGCCAGCCTGTTGACCTGCTTGGTGGATCGTAGTGCGGAAGAGGTGGTGAGGTCCGCGATTTCGGAAGAGACAGCGGCTCAATCTGGCACGGCAATTCTTTCCTCTGAACTTCGCGACATCAGGTCAAAGGCGTCCAACGACCCTGCCTTGCCGCGACCTGATCCAGAGGGCAAGGCCCCGGTGGCTACTCTTCAGGCGCCTGAAGTGCCTGTACTCGAGAACCGCTCCGGAATTCAAAACGAGAAGGGAAATGATTGGCATGCAGTTATTCGATCCCTCAAGGACGGGCGGCACTTGGCCGGCTTTGTCGTTGACTTAAATCTAGAAGCGTGCACCGTTCGAATCGCCAAGCCAAATACTCTCGGGAATCTTCAACGTGTTGAATTGGATTTTCAGGTTCGTGGCCTTCCCTTTCGGATGGCTGGCGTCATAGAAAGCATGCGCGAAAAGCAAGTAGTTCAAATTCGGTTCCTTGAGTTAAGCAATCGTAAACAAAAAGAGCTAGCGCAACTCATCTCCGAACTCAGCGAGCCAACGGCATAATAGAAATTCAGGTTGCTGACGGCGCGCCGACCGCTGAGACTCCAAGCATCCTTGTGTTCGCAGCCTGATTCGGGCGCTCCGGGCCATGCGAGCGGACCTCCTGGAGTGTCCACCAAGAGCCACCACCGTCGGGCTTGGATTCCAGTTTCTTTCCCAGATATAGGCCAGTGAAGTTGGCGGAGTAGGAGAGCCAAGCAGTTCTTCCGCCTTCGCCGATGAACCTTGAAGGGAAGTTGACAAAGTACCCCTGCTCGCCCCGAGTCCTTCATGCAGGCCACCAGGCGAGAAGGTTCGCTAATGAAGGAGGACTCGAGGATGTAAGTGCTGAACTTCGAAATCGATTTCTGCAGTCGGTGACTACCTTCAGATGGCTTTTCAGCGGAGTGTCATAAGTGATCGAGTTTCCATGCATATGCCCGGTTTGATCCTTTGCGTCGCCTGAAGCCAGGCGCAGGGCACGGCGTTCCGAAAATTGCCGACTGGCCAGCAAACACCAGGCAATCCGAACTACCATCGCTGCCTCTCGCCGGAGGGATTCGGCGCCCAGTTTAGCATTTCCACCGCGGATGAAGCGACCTTGCACAACTGGCTCGTAGCCTGGGGGGTCGGAAGATTGCGTTATCGCTGTCGCGGCACTGACCTAAAAGGTCTAGCGCGCAGAAACCATTGTCTTTATTGAGGAATATTGGAGGCGCGGGCCGGGATCGAACCGGCGCATAAAGGTTTTGCAGACCTCTCCCTTACCACTTGGGTACCGCGCCTTGGCAGGGCTGCCGTATAAGTTAGTCGCTCCATACTGCCCTAGCCAACCCGGTCAACTCCGGAGGACAGAATGGAGCGGGAGACGAGATTTGAACTCGCGACCCTCGCCTTGGCAAGGCGATGCTCTACCACTGAGCTACTCCCGCTTGGTGCAGAACTGAGTATACCGGGGACCGCCAAATCAGGTCAAACCGCCGTGGCTGCGCCTTGCACACCCGGCGCCGTCTCACCCGCGCGCGATCCAGCTTCCTCGCGCACAATCTCACCGTCGCGCATATACAGAACCCGGCTGGCCACCGCCGCTGCCTCGGGATTATGGGTAATCATCAGTGTGGTTTGGCCCAGCTCCCGGTTCGACCGCAAGAGCATTTGCAAGACGGCCTCTGAGTTTTTGGTGTCCAGATTGCCGGTGGGCTCGTCCGCCAGCACGATTGCCGGCCGCGTAATCAACGCGCGTGCAATCGCCACTCGCTGCTGCTCGCCGCCGCTGAGTTCTGCCGGCCGGTGCTTGAGCCGCCCCTGGATCGAAAGCAGATCGCTGAGGTGGTCAAGGTACACACGGTCCAGCGGCACTTTCTTCCCGCCTTCGGAGCGCCCGCTTACGGCATAGGCAATTTCGATATTGCCCATCGCCGACAGTGTTGGCAGCAGGTTGAACTTCTGGAAGACAAATCCGATGCGGTGCTTGCGCAGCCGGGTCCGTTCGCCATCGTTGAGCGAGGCAAAATCCACGCCATCGATGATCACCCGGCCATGGGTGGCCTGGGTCAGTCCGCCAAGCAGGTAAAAGAGCGTCGACTTGCCTGAACCGGAGGGGCCCACAATAGCCACAAATTCGCCCGGCTCGACGGCTAGAGACACGTTGCGCACCGCGGTGACCTGGATGGGGCCGGACCTGTAGATTTTGGTCAGATTCTCGGCAAGGATAATCGGCAAAGTCTGTTCTGGTTGCACACTTGCCATTGTAAATGCGGCGCTCGCTTAAGCCGTGGTCGCTCCCGCTCCCATCGATCTCCGCCAACCAGACCAGCAATCAATGATCACCCCCAGAGGCTTCGAACGCGCTTGACAGAAATCCGAGGCTATTTAGGCTAGGGTAGTTTGGGATACGCCAATGACCGGCACCGAAAAAAACGACCAGCGCGACCTGTTTCGAGGGGCCCTGGAGATGATGATCCTTCAATCTTTGCGACGGCAGCCCATGTATGGCTATGCGCTGGTGCAGCACATCAAACACCGCTCCAACGACCTGCTGCAGGCGGAGGAGGGTTCCCTTTATCCAGCGCTGCAGCGCAGGTTGAAAGAGGATCTCCTCAAGGCCGAGTGGGAGACCTCGCCTGCCAACCGCAGGGTGCGGACCTATAGAATTACCCCCGCCGGCATCCGCCACCTGGAGCACGAGGTTTCCAGCTTTGAGCGCATGCTGAAAGGCATCAATCTCGTGCTCGATCCGGCCGAGTCTTAGGAGGCGCGCGTGAACCATTCCCGGCAATTTGTTTCCTGCCATCGTCTTCGGCTGGTGGTCATTTTCGTTGCTGTCGCTCTGGGAGTCTCTTCCGCGGCAGCGCAGCAACGCCCGGTACCGAAGCTCGACGGCAGTACGATGACCCTCGCCCAAATCGATGCCACCGTTGCCAGGCTCCTTGAAGCGGCACATGTCACCGGGGCAGGCATTGCCGTCTTCCACAACGGCAAAATTGCCTATTTGAAGGCCTACGGAATGCGTGATCGCGAGAAGGCGATGCCGCTGACGCCCGATTCGGTGATGACCGCGGCATCGCTTAGCAAAGCTGCGTTTGCCACCGTGGTCATGGAACTGGTGAAGGAAGGCGCGCTCGACCTCGACAAACCTATCGGACAATACCTCCCGAAACCACTCCCCGAGTACCCGGCATATGCCGACTTGAAGGGAGACGATCGATACAAGAAGCTGACCCTCCGGATCCTGTTGAGCCACACCAGCGGCTTCGCAAACTGGCGCGCGTTTGAGCAGACGGGCAAGCTCAGCATTCACTTTGATCCAGGATCGCGCTACGCCTACTCGGGCGAGGGGATTCTGCTGGCACAACTGGTTGTGGAGGCAGCCACCGGCAGGCCATTAGCCGAATTGATGCGGGAAGATCTCTACGGCCCGCTGAGCATGACCCGCACCAGCATGGTGTGGGAGCCTCGATTCGAAAGCGATTTCGCCAATGGATACGACGAGTACGAGCGCTCGCTGGGCCCCGAAAAGCGCACCACGGCAAATGCCGCCGGTTCCATGCAGACGACCTTACGCGACTATGCCACCTTTCTCAGCGCGCTCATGCGAGGCCGGGTGCTTGACTGCGCGATGTCCGCAACAATGTTGAAGCGCCAGGTGAGCATTCATTCGGCGCACCAGTTTCCTTCGCTGGCTGAAGAAACAACCGCCGCCAATGACGGAATCCAACTCGGCTACGGCCTGGGTTGGGGCGTATACGCTTCTCCGTTTGGCGCCGCTTTTTTCAAAGAGGGACACGACGAGGGTTGGCGACACCTGGCGCTTTGCTTCAAAAATGGCAGCGGTATTCTCATCATGACCAACAGCTCGAATGGCGAAGGTGTCTTCAAGCCGCTGATTGAGTCTCTTCTCGGCCAGACCGAATTTCCGTTCGATTGGGAAAACTATACGCCGTACAATCTGCTTCCTCCTTTGCCCAAACTGAAGGAGCACAAGAAGGCGTCTCTTTCCCAGGATCAACTGGACAAGCTTGCCGGCAAATACACGCTGTCAGCCGATCTGGTGATGACGGTGACGGCTGAGAATGGCCGGCTGTTTGTTCAAGAGAACGACGAGCCAAAGCAGGAATATCTTCCCGAGAGCACGAAGGATTTTTATTCGACAAGTTCCACCGACGAGTGCTCTTTCAGGATCGGCCCCGACGGTTCCGCGCAGGCCCTGATTCTGCACCTCGAGGACAAGGATGTTGAGTTGAAGCAGGTCAAGTGAAAAGCGCAGTCGGGGAAAGTCTCGAACAGTTCTGAGATCGCGCCAGTCCATTGCTCGGTCGGTTTTGTTCCGGGCCTTCGCCATTGGGGCAGAACCAGAGATGCTGTACCCATCGGTGGTGGTCTCCCACCCTTGCGACAGAGAAAACTCGCAAGGATAGGGCACGGAGGTCTGGGGCACGCAATCTTGGAACTGTTCTAGCTGAGTTTTGAGGAGTGGAAAGTGAGCTGGTTTCAACGACTGTTCACGCGTCGCCGAATCTACAACGATCTGCACGAGGAGATCGAACAGCACCTGGCCGAACAAGTTGAAGCGCTGGTAGCCGAGGGCATGAGCCTTCGCGAAGCCGAGCAGGCCGCCCGTCGCGCCCTGAACATCGATCCGGCGCGACTGCTGAGGGAGTAGCGCGCCGCGCAATCACCGCCTCGGGGGCCGTGCATTAGAATGGAGGTGCAACGAACTCTGACATAGGATTCCCCTCTTATGACTGAAGCACTCAAGTCCACACTGGTCTCAGCCCTTGAAACAGCCGCCGCCAAAGCCGGCCTGGCCCTCGTCTCCGCAACCCAGGGCGCCGACTTCCACGGCCGCCCCACCGCCGTCTTTCAGCTTGGCTTGCCAGCGGACGCATCCGGCCGCGTGCTGCGGCTCGAATTGAGCGAGGCATTCGAATTCGACAAGCCCCAGCTGCTGGATTTGATGGCGGCTCATCTGGCTGACGAAGCCAAGCGCCTGCGCAATCCCCGCCCCGAGTGCTACGTCACCCTCGCCGGTTTGCCCATCGCTTTCGGTCAGTTCCAATGGCCCGCCCACCGCTCCACATCCGGCGCGGACACCTACATCATTCATGGCGAAATGCACCTTGCCGACGGCGGTACGCTTAATCTTCAGGCCAAAGTTGCAGCCTCGGTTACGGTCACCTTTGCCGAGATCGTTCCCGCCATGGAACAGCCCTATGCCGAGACCTTTGTATACAACGCAATCCGCAAGACGGTCGACCTCGGCCAGCTCGAGTTTCTCAAGTCCGGCAATCGCCAGCCGGTCCCAGTCAGCACCCGCTACTACAGCCGCTGGCAAAAGAAGTTCCTGTTCACTGAGACCGACGACGCCGAGCGGCTCAATTATCTGCTGTGCAAGGTCTATTGGCTTTCGGGCGTGCTGGGCCAGGGCAAGCCGGTGTGGATTGCCGACCCGCGCGATGCGCAGTATCTGAACACGACCGATGAAGATTTGCTGCGGATGGCCGGGAACAAAGCCGCCGAAGGGCTCCTGGAGCTCGATGGAGAATTTGCATCTGCCACGCCGCGATTGATGGCCAGGGCGGCGGATTTCCAGGCCCGGCTGGAAGCGGCGCTCGAGTTTACCAAGCCAAAATTCAACGAAGCAATGCGTTCGGGAAGCACGAATATGTAGCTGCGCGGCGCTCTTGCCCTAGAGCGCCATTCCGCATCCGGAGCAGAACCGCGCCCCTGGCGGATTGGTCTGCCGGCAGCGCCCGCAAGCCTGCAACATGCCCGGTTGCTGCGTTGTGGGCTGCATATTCACCGTCACATTCACCGGATGACCCCATCCCGGCATGGCAATTCCCAACGCAGCAGCAATCCCCGCCGCCTGGATGGCGTTGAACTCGCGCACCCGGCCGGGCATGAAGAAGCACTCAATGAAGCCCAGAACCCAGGGAATCGGCGTCCAGCAGAGGCAAACGTAGAGAATCCCCAGGCCGGTGCGGCGCAGGTAAAAATGATGGATTCCAAAGCCGCCTAGGAACAGCGCCAGCAAAATGCCCACCACTTCGTCGCGGCGGACTGACTCGTACTGCTGATAAAAGATGACCTCTGCGGTCGGATAGGATTGGCTGGCCATGGCTCGCTCTCCTTGCTGCATCTCTTCAACAGCATACGCAACCCGAGCAGACCGGGTTCCCCTACCCCACTGCGGTGTCAACCTGAGTGACCGAAGTCCGCAACGGCGGACGGATTGAATCGAAGGACCTGCGTTTGCCTTCCGTCCTTCTCGACCCCCCGCTCCTCTCCGCAATGCCGTAGCATCAAATCCATCATGAGTTCCCAACTTCCCAATGCCTCCCAAAGCGGCACCTTCCTCATCGGCGGCGACCTGCCCGTTCACCGTCTTGGCTATGGAACCATGCGCCTGGTGGGCGATGGCGCCTGGGGTGAGCCCGCCGACCCCGCCGAAGCCCACCGCGTGCTGCGCCGCGCCGTCAATCTGGGAGTTACCCTCATCGACACCGCCGACGCCTACGGCCCGGAGATCGCCGAGCGCCTGATCGCCGAAGCCCTCTTCCCCTACCCGCCCGGCCTGGTTATCGCTACCAAGGGCGGCATTACCCGCCAGGGCCCCGCAAAAACTGAATACGTGGGCCGCGCCGGCTATTTAATCCAATGTGTGGAGATGAGCCTGCGCCGCCTGAAACTCGAACGCATCGACCTTTACCAGCTCCATCGCATCGATCCCCGCACCCCGCTCGAAGAGTCGCTCGGCGCCCTGAAACAGATGCAGGAGCAGGGCAAGATTCGCCACATCGGCCTCAGCGAAGTGACTCCTGCTGAGATTGAAGCCGCTCAGAAGATAGTCGAGGTCAGAACTGTCCAGAATCGATACAGTCTGGGGGACCGTCGTAACGAGGCGACGCTGGCCTTCTGCGAGCAGCGCGGCATCGGCTTCATGCCCTGGTATCCCATGGCTGGTGGCAAACAACTCAAGCCGGACCACCCCTCAGCCCAGGCGATGCCCCGAATCGCCGCCGGCCTCGGGGCCACCGTGGCGCAGCTTTCGGTCGCCTGGCTCCTCCGGCGCTCGCTGGTCATGCTGCCCATTCCGGGTACATCAAAGGTTTCGCACCTTGAGGAGAACATTGCCGCGGTCCAGTTGCAACTGGACGCAGAGGTCTCCCGGCTTTTGGATGCGTCGCCAGACCTTGAATTCACGGTTGTCGCGCCGCCCGCGGGAAATGCAGGATAACCTTACGAACTCCATGCCAGAAACGAGCCCATCCAGGTTGGCATTGGGGATTGACTGGATTAGAGAGTGGGCTCGATCGCTCTCGCCGCCAGCGCCATCCGGTCGATCAGGCGCTCAAAGCGCGCGCCATCACCGACCACGGCCACCATGGGGGCATCTGCCCGCAGAATCATCGACACCTGGTCCTTACGTGGCACGCCCTGAAGGCTCTCCATCGACACCATGGCACGAATGAGGTCTGGATCGAGCAATTCCTCCGTCGACGTGGAGCCAAGCCACTCCGCACGCTCCCACCTGGTGCGGAGGACTCCGGATGCGTCTCGTGTATCGAGTTTGACCCAGCCGCCATCGTTGAACGAAACAAATCCCGCAGGCACCGTGAAGGGTTGAATGAACTTGGGGAATGCTTCGTAAAGCAGCAATCGGTTCAACAGAGTCCGGTCATCGCCATCCGGCTTCATACCGGCCAATTTTTTGGCCTCGTCCGAGAGCTGGATACCTGCGAAGCGGCTTTCCTCATAGAAGGACTCGTTCTGCATAAGGTCGTCGATCGCATTAGCAACGGCTGACACTTCGTACGTCCATCGCGGAGCGGCGTTGAGTTCGTTGAGAGCCGGCCCCGGCAATTGGCTTCTCAGGAATGCTGCTAATCCTGCTCCCTGGAGCAGTTCTCTGGCCAAGCCTTCTACTTCGTTTGTCAGATTGGCATTTGAGAACTGGAGGTCAACCTGGATGGCGCCCAGGTAGTTATTGATAAAGGAGATTGCCAATTGTGGATCGAGGGCGCCTGTGTGAGAGGTGATGCGTTCATCCGAAGGCTGGAAGTTGGCATCCTTCAGACCAAGCGAAGCCTGATGCGCCGACCTCTCCAGATGCGGATAATTGAGCGCCAATGCCCAGCGTACTGCCTCGGTGCTGGCGCAGCCCAGCCAGCGGCGCCGCATGTCGGCAGAATCGTAAACGAATACGCAGTAACGCAGACCGTGCATCCGGCGCAGTAGCAGGCAAAACAGGTGTAGCCGCGAAGTGAGCCACCTGTCCCCGCAACCCAGATCGAAGACCGCGTAGTCGGCCAGTGGCGAGGTCTGTTGCGGCTTGAGCAATCCGAGCATATCCTGCACGCCGCTCGCGAATTGGCCGATGGCCACTGTGTTGCGAAGATCCTGACCGCCAGGACCGGACCAATCCACTTTGAATTCTGTTGTCTTGACCAATTCAAAAGCGAATCCGCCGGGCAGGGACACCTTGCTCAGCCCGCCGCGAACCAGGCCGGCAATGCCTTCAAGAAAAGCTGTCAATGGGCGGCGAAACAAGACGGCTAGCAGCAGAACGACCAGCGGCCATATCAAGCCGATGATCAATCGCACAACATCGTCCGACTTTATGGCCATGGAGACTACCCCCGTGTCAGCCAGGGTTTTCCTTGATCCTTGAACGGGCGATCGGCATAGGGGCCACGTTTGCGATTGGAGCAAGCGGCCCGGAGATGAATCGGCCTCGATGCACACTTGTCGGATTTATGATGCGTTCTTATCCATGCCCAGTTGGATGAGCAGGAATCTTCTCGGGCTTGACTCCGCAGAGCTTGCGGGAACGGCCGGTACGGATGACGGAGAATATACTCAAGTTTGCACTTGACAAATGGTCAAATCCACCTAATACTCAGGTCACTGCTTGACTATTTCCTTCTCAAGGAGAGATTCCCCATGGCAGAACCAACTGTAATCCACAACACCTTCGTCCTGGAACGCAGCTATCCCGTCAAGCCTGAGCGCGTCTTCGCCGCCTTTGCCGACACAGCCAAAAAGCGCCGCTGGTTTCTTGAAAGTGACGACCATTCGAGCACGGTCGAGCACTATGAGATGGACTTTCGGGTCGGCGGCAAGGAAACTGCCCGCGTCCGGCTGGGCCCGGGAACGCCGGTGGCCGGACTGGCTTGCACCAACGAAATCAGCTACCTGGGGATCATTCCCGACCAGCGCATTGTCTTTGTTTCGACCATGAGCATCGAGGACAGGTGCATTTCAGCCTCTTTGGGAACATTTGAACTGCTGCCGACGGAGAAGGGAACCGATTTGATCTTTACTCACCAGGCGGCATTTTTTGAGGGCGCCGATGGCCCCGAGATGCGCAAAGCCGGATGGGAAAGCCTGTTCGCGCGCCTGACTGCGGAGTTGGCCGGCTGACTGGGAGGAAGAGGCTTCGCGCCATGGACAAGAAAGAACCCGCGATCGACCGCGTTTTCCAGGCCCTGGGCGACCCCACCCGGCGGGCAATCCTGGAGAAGCTGAGTGACGGCCCAGTCTCGGTCTCGCGGCTGGCAGAGCCTTTCGGTATCACGCTGGCCGCGGTCGTTCAGCACATTCAGGTTTTGGAAGAGAGTGGGCTGGTGCAGACTGAGAAGCTGGGCCGCGTGCGGACCTGCCGCATCGAATCGGCCGGACTGCAAGTGGCGGCGCAATGGATCGCCGACCGCCGATCAGTGTGGGAGCAGAGACTTGACCATCTGGGCGACCTGCTGGCTGAGCCAGATGAGCCGGAGTGGCTGGGATGAGAGCCGGATCGCCCTAATTCGGCAATGTCGGTACCTGGAAGTCGACGCCGGCATCCTGATTGGTCTTTGCTGTCGCCGCCATATCGAGTTGATCCACAGGAATGCTGTGCCGATGCTCGTCCTGGACATATATGGTGGTCCGGGTCATCAGGTAGTTGTGGATCAGCTCCGGAGGGCGACCGTCTTTAAAGACCAGGGTAACCGCCTCGCTCTGCGCCAGGACGGCGGGATGCGATTCACTGGGCGGGTAGGGGGCGCGAGGCGCAGGCGGGTAGGGAGGCGGCGGACCGTAGTCGCCGCCGGGGTTCTGCCCGTAATCTGCGGCTGGGTAAGGCTCGCCCTGCCCTTCAGGGTTTCCTTCGCCTGAGTCGCTGGGCGCAGCTTGGGCGTTGCTGTTGTCGCTGTCGCCCGATGAGCTTGAGAAATCGGGATCGTACCCGCCCAACCAGGGCGTATAGCCGTAATAGGGGTAGGCTGCCCCATACCCGTAAGGCGAGACGTAGACCCTGCGATGGCCGTTGTGATTGTGACCGTTGTAGGGTTGACGCCCGCTTCGATTGCCGGAAGTTCCTGGACGGTAACTGCCGGAGGGCGAGGCAGACCGGGCACCGGAAAACGCGCGAACTCCTGCTGGCGCACTGGGAGCGGAGCGGGCTGGTCCTGAGCCACGAAATGCCACCGCACTGTGGCTGGCAACGCCTACATGACCAGAAAAGCCGCCTCCGGCATGGCCGCCGGAGAAGCCTCCGTGCCCTCCGCCACGCTGGGCGCAGGCGGGGATTACAAGCCCCGCAACAATGAATCCGATTACGGCCAGACTTCTCATGAAGACATGGTACGCCTGTTTGTCGTTGCGCAGAGTGTTGTCAAGTCAGCGCTTCCACTGGATTGAAATCATGTTTATGGCGTCCTATTCGCGTCTCAGGACGGGATAGGTGAAGGCTCAACGACCATCTGCGAGGCCGGAATTTCGAGCTTCAGTTCCATGCCGTAGTGGAGGCCATCTACAAAGGGCAGAAGCAGTTCCAGCACGTCCGGCGCCTGGAAGTGCTCCGGCTTGGTTTCAGGATGCGGGTAGTAGATGAGCCCCGCGACGGGTTCCCGTACGGGGCCGACCAGGCGAAAGTCGAAGAAGGAAAAATCCTCTTTGGGTTCGATGGGATGCCATTTGACGTCGCGAAAGGTGAGGCGCGGCTTGACCACCCAATAGATGTTGGGGGCGATGCTGACGTTGAGGGTGCCGCGATGAAAGACGCCGATATCCAGCCCAAGTGCAAGAAAATAAGGCTGCTGCATAAGCAGTGTGCCGCCGGGAAAGCGCGGATTGCCGTTGAGACCCGAGGCGACACGATGGCCCTCGATCAGGCGGGCGGTGATGATTTGCGGATGCGTGGAGTTGGCTGTTTCGTTCATCTCAACTCTCCGGAGCTCCTCTGCCTATGAAGCCAATCCGGCTCGCCGCAGGGAACCATCCAGATTACGATAGCCCGCCGGATACCAAGGCAATCGATTGCGAGAGATCCACCTTGCCGCGGAAGAAGCGCGGATAAAGGCAACCAAGCCGGCAGACGGCAAAATGGGAGTGCTTGCCGACTATATTTCGTCACCATGACGAACTGTCGTCTTCGCCAGTATTCAGTCAGATTTCTCATTTTGTTAACCCAGCCGGATGCTGGATTACGTAACTTCTTCTATCTCAATGCGCCACCCGGCAGCCTGCCGGTTCCTGCAGTTTGGCACGCTATGTGCTCATTCCATGGCATGGCACAGGACGGGCCATCCGATGCTAAGAATCAATGTTCAACAGGACAACGAAGCGGTCACCATCCAGCTCGAGGGGCAGGTTGCCGGGGCGGCGATTGTAGAACTCAACCGCGCCTGGATCGAATTTGCCGCATCGCCGGCTTCATTGCCGTTTGTGATCGACATGCGCAACGTAACCGAAGCGGACGCCTGGGGAGTGAAAGCCTTGCGCGACCTTCAATCGCTGACCGGAGCCCGGCTGCTTACCAGTTCGCCGTTCAGCAAATACGTAGCCGAAGATGTCGCCCGCCACTGTGCCCCTCAGGCTTATAGAAGGGTTGAGAAAGCTACGGCAAGAAGAAGCCGGTTACCTGCGCGAAAGGGAACCATCTGAATTCCGGCGCCGGGGCTGCTTCGCCCAGCGCAATCGCCGGTCTTCCATGAGCCGGGCTTTGGTCCGGATTGATTTAAGCGACTCGAAAGGTAGAGTCCGGAGGGTTTTTCCATGTCCATTTCTTCGCACGACGCCGCTGCAATGAATACCGTCGCCGACTACCTTGAGGAAAAGCGGAAGCTGACACTCGCTGCCAAAACGGAAGAGCTGGCCGGCTTGCGCTTTTCAATCCTTCTCACCAGCAAGTGGACGGTGTCGGAATCGCTGGGCGACGAACGTCGCGCCGAACTGCGCACTGAGCTTTCAAGCCTTCGTTCTCTTTATGTAGACAAGATCGACGAGATCGCCATGGAGTTCGGCGTGCAAGTTGCGATTGAGACCAAGGAAGAGATTGAGCACGAGGTCTTTGTTCCGGAAGAAATGAACGAGTGCGTTCTGCCTATGGATACAGATCAACTGTATTTCTAGAGCCGGGTTGGCCTGAACGGCCAACCTGGATCGCCATCTGCATCTACCTTCCTTGCGCTTCCATGTTTGTCGAACCGGGAGCGCACCCCAAAAAGTCACCGGCCACGATTTGGGGATTCCCCATCCATCCGCCCTGACCCGCGTTTTTTGCGACCGTGGTAAGTCTTTATGAATGTGCTTGTTAGCGTTAGGGCGCTGTCGTACTTCGACAGATAAGAAGCCGGTTATGGGCGGCTGAGTTTGTGGACGGCGCTGGCAGGATGTGGAAATTGCCGGGCCGCTGTGGCCGTAACCATGACAATGTTACCTTCGGGCAGTGCGAACGATTACTGCCAGGTAGGGGGGTGGGGTATTTGCATTGGGTGCGGCCCGGGGACATCGTTGACACTGCACACGTCAATGGGTGTTTGGTTACAACGCCGGGTGGGTTGCTTTCAACATAGATATATCCTGCGCCAAGGGTCCGTAATTATCTGCAAATGAATATCAATCTTGTTCAAGCTGGACGCGAAATACAGACTGAAGGGCGAGATTGCAGCGGTGAAGGAGTTGCAGGGACTGAACCGGCTGCGAAAAAAGGACGTGATATCGGCTTCAATATCCATTGTTCTGACGCACATCACGAGCCCGTTTTCAGGAGAAATCTGGCCGGTGGCCTTCAAGGGATCGTGGAGTTGGTTGAGTTCCGGTGCAAGGTCACAGCGAATTGGATGATGTGTAATCAAGAGGCGTCGGCAATCATCGCTCGACGTCCGTAACGCCTGCCAAGGTCACAGACGCTCGGCCTGAGAGAAAGCCGAAGAGAGGCCGATTGAGGTCTGTGGTCTCCCACCCTTGCGCAAAAACGCGCAAGGGTGGGGCACCCGGCGGATGCGGCGGGAAGCGGGCCGCCCGCGCCTGGTTGATGCTCGCCAACTGTTCGTTGGTGAGGACGCCGATTACGACCCCTTTGGGTTTGTTCCCTTTCGCAGTCTCCTCGAAATTGGCACAAATGAGGTCTGGCGCGTTCTTGTAGAGGGGCATTGGCGGCGTTCTCGGGAGTTACCGAGGATTGTACAGGGCGAGGGGTTCGTGCTGGCGAAGTCCCAGAAGCGAGTTTTGGGGAATCCGGCAGTGGGCTGGCTTAGGCGTGATTTTCGACGGCGCGGGTCCGGTGGCTCGGTAAACGGAGGTTGGTTGAGGGCTGTGGTCTCCCACCCTTGCGCAGAAAAAAGCGCAAGGATGGGGCACGGGGCTTGTGGGTAATTCGAAGGGTGTGCCACCCGCCGCCGCGCTCTGGCTGTGGGTTGAAGGGTAAGCGATCCGACTAGGAATGTGCGGCGGCAGAGCGTCTGATGTCCTCAACTAAGGGACCAAGGTCTTCGAACGAGTGAACGGTGACGCTGTGCGCATTCAGAGTCTTCTTTACGAATTCACGAGTTGAATCCTCGATCTGATCTTCGAAATTCGCAACCACAACCAATCGCATTTCGCCAAAGACTGGGTCACAGTTTGCATAAAGAAGTTCGCCTTCGATCGCGCTCTTGCCGATCTTGGTGGAGATACTCTCAGGATCGTCGAACTGCACCGGAGAAATCAGATTGAACCGCCCGTTCTGGTACGCATAGGGCACACGAATAGACTTCTTAAGGTCTCGAACCTCTACGTTGACGGACTTCTTAACGAGGTCTGTAACGCCAGCCTCGAACAATCTCCTTGTGAGATCTCTTTCTATTCGGTGCTTCCGTTCCAAATGATCCGGTCCGACGAGCCGTTCTTGAAGCTCCTTTGAATCGATCTCAAGATCAGTAATGCGCATTGGTCGAGGTGCGGTCAACTGAATAATGTTCGCCCTCTTAGCGATGTATGACACGAGATCATCGATGGTGAGAAACTGTTCGGCCTGTAACTGACTTTCAATCGAGGCCCGAGCGCGATTCAGCAGTTTCCAATCCTGGTTCCCGAAGAACTTTCGGATCCGGCGGTTGTCTCGCGTGATTCGGACCTTCAGCCTTCGTTCGCTCGAGGAATACACCACTACACCAATGTTTACGCCTTCAAGGCGAGACGGATCTGGGCAGAATTGGATCAGGGAGTAATAGCCTCGGGTCTGACTCATTCAGTTCCTCCTTCCAAATCCATTTGCGGCCACAAGATCGATTGGAGCGTTTCAGAGACAAAATGGGCACGCTCCGTAATCAATGTCGCCCAAGCGGAGCGTCCGTCTCGATCAACTTCCCAAGCCCGTGGCACCAAGTCTATCGCTTCCTCTGCGGTTGAACGGCGGAACTGACCTAGCCGGAGACAGAATCCAGCCACCAGTTCCCGGTCCAGGAAGTCAGTGAATTCCGGGAAGAGGCCGTAGACCTTTTCATCTCGGATCCTCTCGATGAAACTCAGCCTCCTGTTTATGTCGCCTCCTTGCCTAAACGCATGGGTAAAATCCATTGCCACCAGCCGCGCTTTTCTACCACATTGGATGAGCAAAACGTTATCACGGTTCACCCTTCTTCCATCGGGTGCACACCTGTCATAGTTTAGCGTCCAAGTGTCCATGGCAACCAGCCCGCTGATTTCATGTGGGTTGATGATCAACCTAAGCTCTTTGGCCGTGCCGCCCCAAGGGAATGCTTTCTGTTCCGCCTTTGAAATGAACGCTGGGCCCGGCGAAGCTGTGCCGCCTTTGAGGAAGGGAATCTCATCGTCTTCGCCCACCTCCACAAGGCAGAAATCCAATGTGGTGAGCCCGAGCCAGTCTGCAAGTACGCTCCCGACAAGCTCACACGCGAGTGCATGGGGACCTTCCGGGTTCCCCATCGCCTTTAGATAGCCCCCGCCGAGGTCAGTTTCAACCAACGCGGGGCCAGTTGAGTTTCCGAGCCCTTTCACAAACCGCGTGACCCGAGTTGGCCTCCAACCGTTTCCGTGAAGCGGCACAGCTTCCTTTGCAGCGAATCAGTCCTGCGAGATTGATGAAGACACATTATTACCGGCGAGCTTCGTAGAATCAACAGCTTTTTGGACGGCCCACCGGAAAGTTGCACGAAAGAAAATTGACCGCCTCGGGAGAGGGTCCTATTTCCCCCTACCCTTTTGCGAACATCTGCTTGATGCCGCGGAGGGCCTGGCGGGTGCGCTCTTCGTTTTCGATCAGGCTGAATCTTACGTGGCCGTCGCCGTAGTCGCCGAAACCTATTCCTGGGCTGACGGCGGTTTTGGCTTCGGTGAGCATGAGTTTAGCGAACTCCAAAGAACCAAGGGCCTGGAAGGCCTCGGGGATTTGGGCCCAGACGAACATGGTCGCCTTCGGCGAAGCTACCGGCCAGCCTAACTTGTTGAGGCCTTCGACTAACACGTTGCGGCGGAGACGGTAGTTTTCGCAGATCTGGTGGACACACTCCTGGGGGCCTTCTAACGCCGCGATGGAAGCAACCTGGATGGGTGTGAAGGTTCCATAGTCAAAGTAACTTTTGAGCTTGGCGAGGGCGGCGATGAGGACTTGGTTGCCGACCATGAATCCTACGCGCCAGCCGGGCATGTTGTAACTCTTGGACATGGTGAAGAACTCGACGGCTACGTCTTTGGCTCCCGGGACCTGGAGGACGCTGGGGGGCTTGTAGCCGTCGAAGGCGATGTCGGCATAGGCCAGGTCCTGGATGAGGTAGAAGCCGTATTGGCGGGCGAGTTCGACGAGGCGGGCAAGGAAAGGCAGCTCGACGGTCTGCGTGGTCGGGTTGGAGGGGAAATTGACGATCAGCGCTTTGGGGCGCGGGGTCATGCGGGGGATGATGTCTTCAAGCTGGGCGAGAAACTGCTCGCAGTCGTGGACCGGCACGCTGACCACGTGGGCTCCGGCGATGACCGGGCCATAGATATGGATGGGGTAGCTGGGATTGGGCACCAGCACGGTGTCGCGCGAGTCGAGGATGGCCAGGCAGAGGTGGGCGATGCCCTCTTTGGAGCCGATGGTGACGATGGCCTCGGTATCGGGGTCGAGATCAACGTCGTAACGGGTCTTGTACCAGTTGCAGATGGCCTTGCGCAGGCGGGGAATGCCGCGGGAGACCGAGTAACGATGCGTGGGGGGCTTGAGGGCGGCCTCGACCAGCTTGTCGACGATGTGGCGCGGGGTGGCGCCATCGGGGTTGCCCATGCCGAAGTCGATGATGTCTTCGCCGCGCTGGCGGGCGGCGCGTTTCATGGCGTCCGTAATGGAGAAGACGTAAGGCGGGAGGCGCTGGATGCGGCTGAATTCTTCCATGGTGAGTACAGTTTACAGTGGGCGGTGGTGGGTAGTCAGTGACACTGCGGGATCAGGAAGATGCGCTGAATTTCAGGGAAGTGCTCAATTTGGAGCAGACTACCGACTTGACGGTAGGAGAATGGATGCGGGAGCAGTTTGCCGCTCCGAGCGAGGCCGCAGTTGTTTCCGGGCGGGGAAACACGGCCTGGACTTCCCGATTTTGCTCGTGCTGGCCGTGTTCCCGGTTAAGGTGGCCGATGAACGTCCTTCTTGTCTATCCGCAATTCCCCGATACATTCTGGAGTTTCAAACACGCGCTGCAGTTTGTGGGCAAGCGGGCATCGCAGCCTCCGCTGGGGCTGATGACGGTGGCGGCGCTGCTGCCGGGGGCGTGGAGTAAGCGGCTGGTGGACATAAATGTGGAACGGCTGCGGGACCGCGATTTGGCCTGGGCCGACGTGGTCTTCGTGAGCGGAATGCATATTCAGCGCGAGCCGCTGATGGCTATTTTGGAGCGATGCCGGGCGCGCGGGCTGCGGACGGTGGTGGGCGGGCCAATTGCGAGCAGCGTTCCGGCGGCCGAACTGAAGGCAGATCACGTGGTGATTGGCGAGGCGGAAGGGCTGATTGCCGAGCTGGCGCGCGACCTGGAGCTGGGGACGGCGAAGCCGGTGTACCAGGCGACGGAGCGGCCGGAGATGGCAACTAGTCCGCTGCCCGACCTGAGCCTGATCAAGATGAAGCGCTACTCGACCATGGCGGTGCAGTACTCGCGGGGGTGCCCGTTCAACTGCGAGTTTTGCGACATTATCGAGATTTACGGGCGGCGGCCGCGGGTGAAGGCGATTGCCCAGGTGCTGGCGGAGCTGGACCAACTGTATGCGGCCGGCTGGCGCGAGGCCGTATTTATTGTGGACGACAACTTCATCGGCAACAAAGCGCGGGCCAAGGAGTTGTGTGTGGCGCTGGCTGAGTGGCGCGGACAATACAAGACGAGCTTCGATTTTTTGACCGAGGCCTCGCTGAACCTGGCCGACGATCCCGAGTTGATGACGCTAATGAAGGATGCTGGATTCATTTCGGTCTTTCTGGGGATTGAAACGCCGGACGAGTCGGGACTGATTGCCGCCAACAAGCTACAAAACACGCGGCGCAGCCTGCTGGATAGCATTGCGGTGATCCAGAGTTACGGCATGCAGGTGATGGGCGGATTCATTTTGGGGTTCGACACGGACCGCGAAGATATCTTCGACCGCATGGTGGAGTTTATCCAGAAGAGCGGGATTCCGGTGGCCATGGTGGGGCTGCTGCAGGCCATGCCGGGGACGCAACTGTTCAGGCGCTTGGGCAAGGAAGGGCGGATTCTGGATGCTGGGCAGGGCGATAACACCGGGGACCACCTAAACTTTCTGCCGAACATGGACGCGGCGCGATTGGTGGAGGGGTATCGGTCCGTGCTGAAGCGGATCTACTCCAGTGCAGCCTATTACGAACGCGTGAAGCTCTACCTGAACCGGACGCAGCCGCGCGGTGGGGAGAAGCGGTCGCGGCAGCAGTGGTTGACGCGCGCCAATGCGCGGGCTTTTGTGACTTCGATTTTGCGGCAGGGGGTGTTTGGGCGGCAGCGGTGGAGTTACTGGAAGTTTCTGCTGACCGTGGCTACGCGGTATCGGCATTGCATTGGGGCAGCGATGACTTTGGCGGTGATGGGATATCACTTGCAGGTGATTACGCAGAGGCTTTCGAAGGCCATGGATGCGGCGGCGAAGCAGGTCAGATTGGATGAGGCGGCGCAGGAGGGTGTGTAGGGGTGGGTGCGGATTGAGAAGCAGGCATTCCCTCAGGGGCTAAAGGCCGCGCTCATTGTGCTGGGTTTATGTCCGGGATAAATCCCGGACCTACCGCCCGAATGAGTTTTTCCGCAGCCTGTGAAGTCGTGCCCTAACACTTCTTGCTTTCCCGAAGCAGTTCTTCCGGAGGCTGCGAAGCCACACCGTTCCGGGATCGTTTTGCGCCAAAGATAGAAGATTTCGGCATCGGCTCAAGTTAGGCGCCGGTGGTGAGGACGACGCGGAAGCGGGCTTTGCCGCTCATCATGCGGTTGTAGGCTTCCTCGGCTCGCTCAAGCGGGTAGGTTTCGATGGAGGGCTTGATGCCGGTGAGGGCGCTGAAGTTGAGCGTGTCTTCCGAATCCATGCCGGTGCCGGAAGGCCAGCCTGTGACGGTGCGGCGGCCAAGCAAGAGTGGAAATGCGTTGATGACGATGGGGCCGTCGGGTGCGCCGACGATGATCAGTTTGCCGGTAGGCGCCAGGCCGTCCAGGGCCCATCCGAGGGCTTTGGCGCTGGTGAGGGTGGAGAGGATGATCTTGGCCCCGCCAATCTTCTGCAACTCTTTGGCAGGATTCTGGGTGGTGGAGTCGATATAGAGGTGCGCTCCGAGCTGCTTGGCCAGCGGACCCTTGTCTTCTCCGCGGGCGATGGCCACGGTGCGGTAGCCGCTTTTGGCCGCATATTGCACCGCCAGGTGGCCTAGTCCGCCGATGCCGAGGATGGCTACCGTCTCGCCGGCGCGCGCTCCGCTGTTGCGCAGACAGTTATAGGTGGTAATGCCGGCGCAGAGCAGCGGCGCGGCATCCGCGGCGTCGAGTTCGCTGGGGATAAACGCGAGGGCGTTGGCCGGAGCAATCACGTAGTCGGCATAGCCGCCGTCGAAGCTGATTCCGGAGACGAGGCCGTTCTCGCAGAGGATAAAGTCGCCGCGCCGGCAGGGCGGGCAGTAATTACAGTGGCCG
>Ga0181517_10001092_pt1 | contig 31544 bp, 23 predicted proteins | sample PEATcosm2014_Bin_31_FD_119748 | JGI IMG/M metagenome (GOLD analysis project Ga0181517, IMG submission 119748) | Peatland microbial communities from MTU Mesocosm Facility, Houghton, MI, USA - PEATcosm2014_Bin01_30_metaG | ecosystem: Environmental > Terrestrial > Soil > Wetlands > Peat | place... | reverse complement strand
TCAGCAAGTTGGCCGCGGCTTCGCCGCGATAGCAAGTTGGCGAGTTGGCGGCCTTTGCGGGTTGCGCCCATTGTTCATTTCAGCCGTAACTCGACGCGGCGAGTCGGCTGCTCAGGATGACAGGCGAGAGTGTGGCATCTGCCTTTGTTTATGGGCGGATCAATGGACACTCGCTTCCCCTTACTCGTAACGCAGGGCCTCGATGGGATCCAGATTCGCGGCGCGGATGGCGGGGATCATACCGCTGACCAGGCCGGTGAGGGCCAGAATTACAGTGGCCACGATGACCGAGGCGGGCGAAATGATGAGGTGAATGTCGGCAGCTTCGGCGTTCTTGGCCAGGGCGCTGTAGAAGGTTATCTTGCCCACCATCAGCGATACCGCATAGGCGAGAATGATTCCCGCACCTCCGCCAACGCCGGTGATGGCAAAAGCCTCGGCCAGAAACTGCAACAGGATATGGCGCTTGCGCGCGCCCAGGGCCTTCTCGATTCCGATTTCGCGAGTGCGCTGTTGCACGGCCACCAGCATGATGTTCATCAAGCCGATTCCGGCGATGCCCAGAGTCAGCGCGCCCACCAGCGAGAGCAGGATCTGCAGCGCGATGGAAAGCATCTTGAACTGGTGCAGCTGGGTCATGAGGTTGGCCACATAGATGGCCCGGCGGTCCGACGGCCGAAAGTGGTGCGCCGCACCGAGCGCTTCGCGCAGGGTCTTCTCCGCCAGTTCGTTGTCGCCGCTGTAACTGAACCATGCGCCATCGAGGTACTTGATGTCTTTGAGGTCGGCCATGGTGTTGAAGGGGATGAAGATCTGGCGATTGCTGTCGTCGTTGTCGCCCTCCTGCATTTTGGGGCTAGCCACCCCGACGATGGTGAAGATGACTCCGTTGATACGGATCGATTCGCCCACCGCCCATTGACCGCTGAAGAGCTTTTGCTTGGATTCGGAGCCGATGACGCAGACGTGCGCCCTTTGCTGATCCTCTTCACCGTTGAAGAATCGTCCCTGATCGACGTTGTACTTGAGAATGTCCTGATAAATGGGGCGGACGCCGTTCACCGACCAGGTGTAGGTGTGCAGATCATTCTGGACCGTCGCATTGATGCCTACAAAAGGCGAAATTCGGCTCAACCCGGGCACGGCGCTGGAAACGCGGTCGATGTCGTCGAGGGTGAAGCGGACACGGACGCCAGCCTTGTCGCCCCCGGCCTGCTCGCTGGTGCGGCCGGGAAAGAAGCCGATGGTGCTGGTACCCCACTGGGCAAAGATGGTCTCGATGGCACGGCTGAAGCCTGCGCCATAGGCAAGAAGCAGCACGACGGTGGCAATGCCCCACGCCATGCCGACCATGGTGATGGCGGTGCGGCGGCGGTTGTAAAGCATCGCTTCCCAAGCCTGCCCGAGAATATCTTTCAGCATGATTCAGCCTCTAGCTTCTAGCCTCTAGCTTCCAGCTAAAGGCCGGTCTTCATCTCATTCAGTACCGAGGCGCCAAGGAACACGCCCTTCAGGGGCTAAAGCCCCCGGGTTTATTGGGCATCTTGCGGCACGGCTAAAGCCGTGCCCTTTCAAAACATCGACCTTTCCAGAAACTCTCTGGACTTCCCGAACCGCGCCCCTATTGAGCCGCATCGCACTTACCAGAAGCCAGAAGCCAGAAGCCAGAAGCCAGAAGCTAGAAGCTAGAAGCTAGAAGCTGAAGTTTCACTCTCTGCGCAGTGCTTCAATGGGATCCATGGCGGCGGCTTTGCTGGCAGGATAGAGGCCGGCGACCACGCCGCAGATCATCAACGAACCAAGTGCCAAGGCTGCCGACCAGGGGACCAGCCGGGGTGGGTCCCAGCCAGGCATCTTGCCGGTAAGCACCGACTGCAGCATGGCCATGAAGGCGGCAGAGACACCTATCCCGATGAGGCCACTGATCCCGGTCAACAACAGCCCCTCCCAGAAGAACTGAGCCAGGATGGAACTTTTGGTCGCTCCGATGGCCTTGAGCACTCCAATTTCACGGGTGCGCTCGGTGACCGAGACCAGCATGATGTTGATGATGCCGACAGCGCCCAGCCCCAGCGTCACGATGCCCACGCCGCCAAGAAAGATGTCCATGGCGTTGAAGATGGCGCCGATCATCTTCAGTTCTTGAATGGAATCCCATTCGTTGAAAGCATCCTTGAAGGAGGGGTCGAAGCCATGCCGCTCGGCCACCACCTGGTGAACCGCCTTCATGGCCAGGGTGGCATCCCCCCGGGTAGTGGGCTGGTACTGGATAAAACTGAGCGCATCGTGCGGGACATTGTCTCCCTTCATCGTGAAGAGCTCCTGCATGGTGCTGAGCGGGATGTAGACTTTCTGGTTGTCGCCGTCGTTGTTGCCACGTCCGATGGGTTCGACACGACCGACAACGGTGAAGGCAATGTCGTTGATGGTCATGGTTTCGCCCAGCATGGGATGGCCGAGCGAAAGCAGAGCAGCACTCTTGGAGCCGAGCACCACGACGCGGCGGCGCTCCTTCAGGTCGGAATCGTCGATGAAACGCCCTTCCGCGATGGGAACGATGCGGATGACGGCGTAGTTCGGCTCGACGCCCAACACTTGGCCGGAGGTGTTGGACCACGCGCTTACCTGGTAAAGGTCGCCGCGGTTGAGGATGGGGGTGACAGCGCGGATCTCAGGGCGAGCGCGCATGGCCTCCACATCCCCAGAGGTGAGCTGGTAAGGGCGCATTCCGGTGTGCTGGTTGGCGACCGCCGGAATGTTGCCGCCCCCCATGAAGACCACGTCATTGCCGAAGCTGGCGAACTGCTTGCGCTGACCGCTGCGGAAGCCCTCGCCGAGACCCACCAGGACCAGCAACGAGCCTACGCCCCAGGCGATCCCGAACATGGTGAGGAAGGTGCGCAGCTTGTTCGCCAGAATGGCGCGGAAAACCTGGCCGAGGGTGTCGGAGAAACTCTGCATGGGCCTTTGACCTTCCAATCCTGACGTTTCAATTCTGTTTTGGACAGCACGGTGCGGGCAAGGCTGCCGCGTGTTCCTCTTGTATACGCATTTTGCACCAAAGCGGTTCCCCGTGCGCGGCAGCCTGTGCTTAGAATGGCGCAGGGAGGACCGCGATGGAGACGAAAACGATGGACGCGAAGACGACAAATTCGGTCACCGTTTTGCCCGAGGCCGTGGCTCAGAGCTTTCTGCGGGCAATCAACCGGCACGACGTGGACGCACTGTTGGCGCTGATGTCCGCGGAGCATTGCTTCATCGATGGGCTGGGCAACCGAATGGAAGGGCTGGAAAAGCTGCGCAACGCCTGGACAGGGTATTTCAGCATGGTGCCGGACTACGCGGTGGCCATCGACGAAACCCTGCGGGACGGTCCGGTGGTGGTGATGCTTGGCAAGGCGCAAGGAACATTTACGCGCGACGGCAAACTGCAGCCCGAGAACCGTTGGGAGACCCCGGTGGCGCTCCGGGCGTTTGTCGAAGAGGGCAAGGTGTCGGAATGGCGTGTTTACGCCGACAATGAGCCGATCCGCACGGTGATTGCGAACGGATAGCAGATTCAAGATGAGTATTTTATTGATTCGGCCTGATTAGCCTGATTCGTTTGATTGGATTCCCACCCTTTCCGCACAAGACACGGAAAAGGTGGGGCACTGGGATTTCTATTCACGGACCTATAGCGGTTTATTCGCCGCTGTTCCGGGCGGGGACCAGGCTGAGCGGCTCAGTCAAGGTGAAGGTTAGGGTGGTGCCGACTTCGAGAGTGGCCTGGGGGTGGCTTATCAGGAGATGAGCGGTAACCACTCCCGCGCCGATCAGACCGCCGGTGAGTGCTCCGACCGGACCGGCCACGATTGCGCCCGTGGTAGCGCCGGCGCCGACCGCGCCGCCATACTCAAAGCTGCCTCGCTTGACGCGGGAATCGGGAAGAATCTCCCCTTCATTGGCAACGTGGCTCTTGGCCCCGGAGATTTCGCTGGTTTCGGCGCGCAGATGAAAGCGGCTGCCGTCGGGAAGAATCACCGTTTCCGGACGAAGGCGCAGAACGCCGTGGCCCCCGACGGTTCCGCGCGAGGACTCCGCGATGTGCCCGTCGATCTCGGTCCCGGCCGGCATCAGCACCTGCCCGTCCTGCAGCACATCGGCAGCGAGCGCGGTGCGGAAGCTCTCGCCCTTTTCGTTGAAGGCGGTGGAAAGCCGCTCCAGCAGGTGCACACGAAGGATGGAACCCTCGATGAGTTCACCATGCCGGGCTGGGCGCGGATGCACAATATCGCCGTCCGGATCGGCGGCGTAAAGAGCGGCATTCGAGGCGAGAGCGTCTGCCGTGGTCCGGCCGCTGAGGCCGGGGTTGTCTTGGGCAGTTGGTGTAGCTGGCTGAACCAGAGCGCTGCCGACGCCGTTGTCGTTATCGGAGCCGGGAAGATTGGCGGACGGATCGGCCGAGGACGGCTGCGGCAGGGTCCGGCCGTCTGCCCGGCCCAAATCGGCGGATGAGGTCGCGGCCGCGGATTGGGGGGCAGGCTGTGTGACGAAAGGATGGGCAGCCGGCGGCTTGGGACGGGGAGCTTCGTTGACCAGAATGGTGTCGTCGGAAGGGGGATGCGAGACGCCCTGATAGGGATCGGACCCATTTGCCTGTTGCGATCCGAATATCTGTTGCGTCCTCGCCAACGGCGCGCAAGCGACCCATGCGAAGAATGCGGCGGCAAGAATCGTCCGTTTCATCAGAGTCTCCTTCGTGATGCGGGGGGTCGTCAGCGAACCATTCTCGACCAGCTTTCTTCTGTGTTCCCAGCACTTTGCGGGAAAGCGAGTCTGCTGCCGAATCCAACCCTGGAGGAAGTGGAAAGTTGCGCGGCAAGCAAGACAACGGCGCTCGGCCCACTCATCCAACGTAAGGCTAACGCGCCGGGAAGCCAAGCGAAGCCGGAACCTTGCCGAGGGGTTCCGGGGTCGGCACGAATCAACAAAGGTACCTGTTTGCCGCCGCCAGGGGAGCAGAACCCCGGATGGAGTATTTTCGCGGGATGAAATCCGGAGCCAAGTTACTGCAATCATTCCGCGCGCAACACGCGGGTTTGCTAGAATCCGAACGGGAGTTCAGTGTTTCGATCGCTGTTTTTATGACGCTGGATGGTTCTTGAACGTTGGATGGAAGGGCTTCAGCCGTGGACGGGTTTCTTGAGACCATTCGTAGCACCAATGGAGAGACTCTGGCTGTGGACCGCCGTCTGAAACTGAATGATCGGCTAATGCACCGCATTGCGAGGACCGCTATGACTGAAATTGTTTCCATTCGTGCCCGCGAAGTACTCGATTCGCGCGGCAACCCCACTGTAGAAGCGGACGTCATCCTGGAAAGCGGCGCATTGGGCCGCGCCATCGTACCCTCTGGCGCATCGACCGGCGAGCATGAGGCTGTGGAACTGCGCGACGGAGACAAGAGCCATTACCAGGGCAAGGGCGTTCTTCAGGCTGTGGCCAACGTGGAAAGCGTGATTGCTCCCGAGTTGGAAGGCATGGACGCGGCGAACCAGCGCATGATCGACCGGACAATGATTGAATTGGACGGCACCGCCAACAAAGCCAAGCTGGGCGCCAACGCGATTCTGGCCGTCTCGATGGCCTGTACCCGCGCCGTGGCGCAGACGCTGGAGATCCCCCTTTACCGTTACCTGGGCGGCATCAACGCGTGCATTCTGCCGACGCCGATGATGAATATCCTGAACGGCGGCGCTCATGCCGACAACAACGTGGACTTCCAGGAATTCATGATCATGCCGGTGGGCGCGGAGCGGTTTTCGGATGCGCTGCGCTGGGGCGCGGAGACCTTTCATACCCTGAAGGGCGTGCTGAAGAAGAAGGGCTACAACACGGCGGTGGGCGACGAAGGCGGCTTTGCTCCCTCGTTGAAGTCCAACACCGAAGCAATCGAAGTGATTCTCGAAGCTATCGAGCTGGCCGGCTACAAGCCCGGCGAACAGATTGCCATTGCTCTGGACCCGGCCGCGAGCGAGTTCTATAACAAGGAAACCGGCAAGTACGTCTTCAAGAAGAGCGACAAGCGCGAGCTGTCGAGCGAGGAAATGGTGGGTTTCTGGGACAATTGGTGCCGCCAGTATCCGATCGTCTCGCTGGAAGACGGATTGGCCGAGGACGACTGGTCCGGATGGCGCCTCATGACCGACAAGATGGGCGGGCGCATTCAGCTGGTGGGCGACGATTTGTTCGTCACCAACACACGCCGTCTGCAGCGCGGCATCGAAGAGGGCGTGGCCAACTCGATTCTGATCAAGGTGAACCAGATCGGCACCGTGACGGAAACCCTGGAAGCCATCGAACTGGGCCGGCGCTACGGCTATACCGCCGTAATGAGCCACCGCTCGGGCGAAAGCGAAGACACCTTCATCGCCGACCTGGCGGTCGCCACCGGCGTGGGCCAGATCAAGACCGGCTCGATCAGCCGCACCGACCGCATCGCGAAGTACAACCAGCTGCTCCGGATCGAAGAGGAACTCGGCGCGGGGGCGACGTTCCTTGGGCTGGAAAGCTTGAACTACAACGACTAGCACCTGCGCGGTGCCACGAACTGCTTCACGCGGCCCGCGCCTAGAAAAAAGGCGCGGGAGTTGAATGCGAGGTCAAAACGGATAGGGAGAGGGCAACAGCTCTCTCCCTATCTGCGTTGGCACCTAACTTCAATGACTGCTCGCTACTTGCGGCTTGTGTGCTGTCGGCGAAGAACTCCCTGATAGAGAATCAGCGTTGTTGCCTCTCTCTGTTTGATTAAGAGCGTCTTGACATTGCCCGACAATCGGTAGACTCTTGAGGCAGGAGAATCTATGGCAACGCAGGCTTCCACCGTTGAACGGCGCACAGAAAAGCTTGATCTGCGCATCTCGCCCTCGGCGAAAGCCCGCTTGCAGGCTGCCGCGGCGGCATTACGTCAGCCGTTGAGCGAGTTCGTACTGGAAAGCGCTCTTGTCCAGGCCGAGATGGCGCTGGCTGACCGGAGCAGCTTCGCACTCGACGGCGAGCGCTGGACCGCTTTTCTGGAAGCGCTGGACGCACCTACCAGGCCCCTTCCGCGCTTGAAGGCGCTGCTGGAAGAGCCGGGATACTTCGATCCGCCTTTTGAGGCTGCTGAGCGCCCATAAGCCATGGAACGAAAGATCGAAAAGCTCAGGCGCGATCACCCCATCGCCAGTTTTGATTGTGGCAGCGCGCCGCTGAATGAGTGGCTGCGCCGCTTTGCGCTGAGCAATCAGGCTGCTCATGCTGCAGAAACCTACCTCGGACTGGAGGATGGCGTGGTGATCGGCTTTTACAGCCTGGCAGTGGGCCAGGTGAGTTTTGCCGAGGCTCCGGAGCGGCTGCGCAAAGGACTGGCGCGGCATCCGGTTCCCATCATGCTGTTGGCGCGGCTGGCGGCGGATCTCCGCTGGCAAACTCAAGGGGTTGGCCGGGCGCTGTTGCGCGACGCTTGCCTGAGAACCATGCAGGCTGCCGAGATCGCAGGAATTCGTGCGCTGGTTGTTCACGCCAAAGACTTGCGGGCGCGCGCGTTTTACGAGCGCTTCGATTTTCTCCCCTCTCTCACCGATCCGCTGCATCTGTTTCTTCTGGTGAAGGATCTCAAGCGAACAGCCGGTCAGTAGCGATCGCCCTTTTCCTGAAAAATTCCGAACCAGTCCATGGGAATTGCGCTGGTGGTCATGGTCACATCCGCTGGCCAATACAGCGGTTTATCCTAGATGAGAGACTTTCGAGCCGAATTGAGGAGCATTCCGTGTCCAAGCGTCCTGTCGTTCTGACCATCCTCGATGGATGGGGTTACCGTCCTGAAACCGCCAACAATGCCGTTGCACTGGCCAGGAAGCCTACCTATGACCTGCTGATGCGCGAGTATCCGAACACGCTGATCCAGGCCTCGGAGAAGTTCGTCGGCCTGCCCGCCGGGCAGATGGGCAACAGCGAAGTGGGTCACCTGAACATCGGCGCAGGACGCATTGTGCAGATGGACATCACGCGCATCGACGTGATGGTGGCCGAAGACACGCTGAAAGACGATCCCGCCATCAAGACCAGCTTTGCCTACGCCCGCGAGAAGGGCCGCGCCCTGCACTTGATTGGACTCGTGTCCGACGGCGGCGTGCACTCGCACCAGGAGCATCTCTATGCCCTGCTGCGGGCGGCGCGAGCCTCCGGCCTGAGCCGCGTGTTTGTGCATGTGTATCTGGATGGCCGCGACACGCCCCCGACCAGCGGCATCGACTACACCGCCAAGCTGGAACAGAAGATGCGCGAAATCGGCGTGGGCAAGATCGCGACGGTGAGTGGAAGATACTATGCGATGGACCGCGACAAGCGCTGGGAACGCCAGAAGAAAGCCTACGACGCCATGGTGCACGGCAAGGGCGAGGGCGGCGTCAACACCAGCGCAGTGGAGGCCATCCGCTCGAGTTACAACACGGGTGTCCAGGACGAGTTTGTGCTGCCGACGGTGATTGTGGACGAAAAGGGACAGCCAACGGCGACGATCCGCGACGAAGATGCGGTGCTGAACTTCAACTACCGCGCCGACCGCGCCCGCCAGGTAACCCGTGTGCTTTGCCGCGAGAGCGGATTGAACGCCGCCGGCGGCCGCGACCTGGATGGATGGGAGGCGCTGGACGAGACGATTCCGCGCTCGGATATCCCCAAGAATTTGCACTATACCTGCATGACGCAGTACGACGAAAAGTTCGAGCTGCCGATCGTCAGCCCTCCCGTGAAGATGGAGCACCTGCTGGGCAACCAGCTCGAGAGCGCCAACCTGCGCAATCTGCGCACGGCGGAGACGGAGAAGTTTGCGCACGTAACCTTCTTCTTCAACGGCGGACGGGAAAAGCCCTTCGGCGGCGAAGAGCGCATTCTGACGCCCTCGCCCAAGGTGGCCACCTACGACCTGATGCCCGAGATGAGCTCGGTGAAGGTGGGCGACTCGATTGAAAAGGCGATTCTGGACACCGCGTTTGACGTGGTGATCTCGAACTTCGCCAATCCGGATATGGTGGGACACACCGGCGTGCTTTCGGCGGCCATCCAGGCTGTGGAGGCCGTGGATCGCCAACTTGCCCGCCTCTATGAAGCGGTCAAGCAGCGCAACGCCATCTGGATCGTTACCGCCGACCACGGCAACTGCGAGACCATGGTCGATCCCATCACCGGCGAACCGCACACCGCGCACACCACCAACCCGGTGCCATTCATCTACGTGGCCGAAGAAGCAAAGAGCTTCCGCCTGCGCAACGACGGCTCGCTGCGCGATATTTCGCCGACGATTTTGAACATGCTCAACCTGGGCGAACTGCCCAAGGAGATGAGCGGACGGGACATGCGGATTCCGCTGGCGAAGTAATCGGCCGGCTCAAGATCGAGAGGCAAGACCGTCACGGTCTTGCCTCTCTTTTATCTGCGCTTTTCATCTACGCTTTTCAACGTTGCCGCTTCAACTTATCCAACGGAACAAACCTCTTCGCAGGACTCCCTGTACAGAGCGCGGCCGCGATCGAGAGCGCGCTCGTCGAGTTCGACCCATTTCTTGTGTTTCACCAGGCGACGCAGCGCGGCGTCGACGCTGACCCGCGGCAAAACTCCGGTGGCCTGCAAGAGCGAGCCGAGCATGACCATGTTGCCGGCGCGGGCGTCGCCGATTTCGTCGGCCACGTGGGTGAACTGGGCCGCGAGCACGCGCACGTCGGGACGCGCGCAGTCCTCGGGGATGCTGTCGCCGTTGTAGAAGATCCACCCGCCGGGCCGCACGCCGGCGATGAACTTGCGCAGGGACGGCTCATTCATGGCCACCAGCACATTGGGCTGCATCACCATGGGCGAGTCGATGGGCTGACGCGAGAGGCGCACATGGCAGTTGGAAGTGCCGGAGCGAATCTCCGGTCCGTAGGACGGCAGCCAGGAGACTTCCAGACCAGCGTCCAAACCTGCTTCCGCCAGCATCTCGCCCAGCAGCAGAACACCTTGCCCGCCGAAGCCGGCAACACGTACGCGCAGGTCGACTTCTACCGCTGAATCGCATGCGCCGGAATGGCCTTCGGGCAGGTCTTCATCGGCCACCCCAAGAATCCGCGGAATTTCCGCGAGCGCGGGACCGGGTTCGGGCAATGCACGCGGTGCGGCTTCCTTGGTCTTGTCGCAGAAGACACCCAGCGGGAAGGTCTTTTCCATCACTTCCGTGACCCAGTGCTGCGCGGCCACGGGGCTCAGCTTCCAGATCGTCGGGCAGGGAGAAAGCACTTCCACCAGCGAAAAGCCCAATCCCTTGACCTGGTTTTCGACCGCCTTTTTGACGGCGCGCTGCGCCTGGGCGATTTGTTTGTTGTCGCCGAGGCCGACCCGCGCGATAAAGACCGGAGCCTCGAGCGTGGCCAGCATTTCGCTGACATGCATCGGATAGCCTTCGTTGGCGACCGTACGCCCACCCGGCGTGGTGTTGCTCTTCATTCCGATCAGGGTGGTCGGGGCCACCTGTCCGCCGGTCATGCTGTAGATGGCGTTGTTGACGAAGATGACAGTGATGTTTTCGCCGCGATTGGCCGCATGCAGGATCTCGGCCGAACCGATGGCCGCCAGATCGCCATCGCCCTGATAGCTGACGACGACGCTCTCGGGACGGGTGCGCTTGGCGGCCGTGGCCACGGCGGGCGCGCGGCCATGAGCAGCCTGCATGCCACCTACATCGAAGTAGTGGTAGGTGAATACGCTGCAGCCGACGGGGCCGACGATGATGGTCCGATCCTGGATGCCCAACTCGTCGATGGCCCGGGCCAGCATCTTGTGGATGACGCCGTGCCCGCAGCCGGGGCAGAAGTGCGTCTGGTGCTGCAGTTCCGCCTTGCGTTCAAAGCGGGGAAAGAAGGATTTGGCGCGGCCGTGCGCAACGGTGTATTCGGAAATCAACTCGTCTTCGGTAATCAATGGATTAGACATGAGCCATCCGCTCCTCTTTTTCGGTCTGCGGCGTCTGTGCCAGCCTCTGCGCCAACTGCCGGACAAATTCAAGCACTTCGTCATGCGAGGGAATGTGACCGCCTACGCGGCCAAGAAACTCCACCGGGCGCGCGCCGTTGACGGCCAGGCGCACATCTTCGACCATCTGCCCCATGCTCATTTCGACGGAGACGAAAACGCGGGCGGTTTTGGCCAGGCGCTGGAAATTGCGCGTGGGGAACGGGTAGAGGGTGATGGGGCGCAGGACGCCGACCTTCATCCCCAGCTCGCGCGCCTCGGCGGTGACCGCTTTGAGGATGCGGCCGACCATGCCGTAGCCGGTGAGGACAATTTCGGCGTCCTCGGTGAGCAGTTCCTCGGCCCGCGTTTCCTGCTCTTCGGCCTGGCGGTACTTGGCGTAGAGCTTGTGGAGGTGGGCTTCCATGTCATCGCTCTCCAGATGCAGCGAAGTGGTCAGATTGCCGCGGGTCTCGGCAGTGCCGAGAACCGCCCACTCCGGCGGCGGGGGCTGGATGGCGTTCTGCGAGAACTCGACGGGCTCCATCATCTGTCCAACGAACCCATCGGCAAGCAGGACAACCGGATTTCGGTAGCGGTCGGCCAATTCGAAGGCCAGCGCGGTGAGGTCGGCCATCTCCTGCACCGAGTCGGGGGCCAGCACGAGAACGCGGTAGCTGCCGTGTCCGCCACCCTTGACCACCTGGAAGTAGTCGCTCTGCTCGGCCGAAATGGTGCCCAGGCCGGGTCCGCCGCGGGTGATGTCGGCGATGACGCAGGGCAGTTCGGCGCCAGCCAGGTAGCTCATGCCTTCCTGCATCAGGCTGATGCCGGGGCCGCTGGAGGCGGTCATGCAGCGGACGCCGGCCGAAGATGCTCCATAGAGCATGTTGATGGCCGCGATTTCACTTTCCGCCTGGAGAAAGACGCCTCCGGTGCGCGGCATATCCATCGCCGCGGTTTCGGCGATTTCGCTGGCCGGAGTGATGGGGTAGCCATAGAAGGCGCGGCATCCGGAGAGGATGGCGCTCTTAACGATGGCTTCGTTGCCCTTCATCAGTTGCTTGCGCATTCGATTGCTCCCTCAGCAGCCGTGTTCAAAACGCTTGCCTTGACTGGAATCCGGGCATGGTAGACGGTGATTGCGCCCGGTTCCGGACAGGCGATGAAGCATACGCCGCAGCCGCTGCAGCCCTTGCCCGCATATTCCGCTGTCTTGTATCCGTAATGATTCAACCGCTCGCTCATGCGGATGAGTTTGAGGGGGCAGGCTTCCATACACAGCCCGCAACCCTTGCACTCATCCGTATCGATCCGCAGCAAGCCTCTATCGCGCTTTTCCGCGTCAGTCATTTAAACGTCCTCTCCGGCGCGCCGCAGCCCAGGGGAAATTGGATCAAGCTTCGTTCACCCTGAAACTTGCAGGCACGGCAAGGACTTCCGCCCAGGACGGAAGCCCAAAACCCGATGAATGTTAGGCCCTGCCGCTGGGTGCCGCTGTGACGCGTGTCACCTTGCCAACAGGTCCGAAACCCGCCGGCGCGGCCGAAACAGACGGCCATTTCCGACGGGATCATCCACGCATAAACTATCGAATTTGGGTAGAAAGGACCGTACCGGGCATCACCGCAGATGGGGTGACGAGCAGTGGTAGAGGGATCGAATCTCGGGGTGCTGCTTGACGCAAGCCGTCCGAGGCTAGATGTGAACCAGGCCGCGCTGGAGGGCGGTGACCACAGCCTGAGTGCGGTCGCTGACGTTGAGGCGCAAGAGGATCACGCTGACATGGCACTTGACCGTGGACTCGGCGATGCCGAGTTCGCCAGCGATCTCTTTGTTGCTTTTGCCGTGGGCGATGAGGTGCAGCACTTCGCGCTCGCGGGCGCTGAGGTCGGAGTTCGGGGTGCGCGACGAAAGAGCCCGCGAGACCGGCGCGGGCAAGAAGCGCCCGCCGGCATGGACGCGGCGGAGTGCGCCCACCAGTGCGTCGTGGGGCATTCCCTTGATGATGTAGCTGCGCGCCCCCGCCTCGAGCGCCTGGTGGATATCCTCGTCGCCTTCGTAGGTGGTGAGGACGACGAACTTGGCATCCCTGTGGCGCGAAATGAGCGTTCGAATGGCTTCGACGCCGCTCATGCCGGGCAGACGCAGGTCCATGAGAGTGATGTCGGGAAGGTGCCTTTCGAAAAGCTCAATCGCTTCCTCACCGCTGCCGGCCTGGGCGACCGCGGTCATGTCCGGCGTAGCTTCAATGATCGCAGTGATGCCGAAGCGCATGATGGGATGATCGTCGACCACGAGAACCCGGATCTTGCTGGCTTCCTTCACGCCCGATTCCTTCACGCCCGAACTCTTCATTTGCATCTGCTCGTCCACGGCTTGTCTCCAGATTACTCCCGGCAGGTTGTGCCGCATTTACCAGGGGCGCGCCGCAGGCGTGAGCACCAACTGATATTCGGGAATGAGGCGCATGCTGTCGACGCCGACGCTTTGTCCATGCGACGGAAAGTCGAGCGGCTTGGGAGTCTCGAAGTAAACCGGTGCATCCCGGCGCAGCGGCAGCACGCTCAAATCAAAGTTGGTTGCGCCCTGCGGATCGAGAAAGCGGCGCAATCCAATGCACCACGGCCGGCCGTTGAAAAAGTTGTCGGTCAATAACTGGCTCCCTCGATACAGCCGGGCCACGTCACCGACATACTTGGTCTCCAGATACAACTCACTGAGACCATCGGCCGCTCCGGGCTGGAGTTGAATGGACCATTTGGCCGCCTGCGCGAGATCGCCTTCCGAGGGAGCCATCGCAACGCCGTTCGAGCGCCACGCGGGCGGCGGACCGAGTTTGACCGGCGGAGCCACGCCCGCAATCCGCGTCTGGGTTCCTTTGAATTTCGGCTGCGAGGCAGGCGCCTGAGCCGCATAGCGGGCAACACCAGGGCCTGCGGATTGAACGGTCAGCGGAAGGGTCGATGCGAGAGGAGCCGCTAGCGGCGGCGTGATGCTGAAGTTGAACCGCGGATTGCCGATGGAGCGCAACCAGATATTTTGCCGCGCCGAAGCGGGATCGGCGAAAAAGTCCTGCGCGGTGACCAGCAGATGGTCGGCGCCCTGGATGCGCACCTTCCATGCATTCTCGGCTTCCTCGGTCGAGAGCACGACGAGGCGAACTTTTCTTCCATCCAGTGCAACAAGATCGAGAGAAGAATCGATGCCGGGTTGGACGCCGGAAACATAGGTTGTGTCGGCTTCGCGCGAAACCTGGCCGCTGGAAGTCCGCAGACTGCGCACGCTGTCCGAATCCAGCGCAAACTCAACCGGGATGCCCTTCATCGCCTCGAAGTAAATGACTGGAACAGACTCGTTTTGGCCGCCTGCATCGAGGCGCGTGAAAACTTGCGCGGTGCTATAGCGAATGGTGACTCCGCCAACGCGCAGATTCAACGGCCAGATGAAATATGCGCCGGAGGGAATTGCAATCGGCTGCCGCGGCACTTGCAATGTACCCTGCGGCAAACGAATCTGGAATTGTGCTGCCGGCCACGCTGGCATTGCGTATCCGCGCACATAGTTATTGAGAAAGATGAATCCGGAATCGCCTTTGGAACGCACCGCCGCGCGCGGCACTGTTAGATCCGCCGTGCTCTTCGGCAACGCGCTAGGAGCATGCACCATCATCGGCGCTAGATCCGCGCCAAAGTCGTTGAGAAAGTACTGAAAGACTTTCATCCTTCGGAACGATAAGCGCTCATCGCCGAACTCACCCAGCGGCGCCTGGAAGTCGTAGGACTTGATGGGAAGATCGTTGGGATAGCCGGTAGCCTGCGACTCCTGCAGCGTGGTCAGCTTGCCGTCGGGATTTTCGCCGCCCTGGAACATATAAGTTCCATAAAGATTCACGCCGGAGCCGAGCATCACCGGGAACATCGCGGCAATGTCGTCGGGGTGAATGACGGGCCGCCGATGATAGGTATCTTCGATTCCGCCGCCAATCTCTGCCGTGAAATAGGGCAGCGCGTCGAAAGGAACAGCTTGCGGATCGCCTGCGCCCGCATTGCCCATCGCACCCATGTTGGCCGACACTCGGCTTTCGAAGCGAAATGCGTAGACCTCGGGGGGTGGTAGTTTGTTGAGCGAGTTATCCCACGGCGCATCGGGATATCCGCCACCGTAAACAGGAATGACGGCGCGCGCAGGAATCACGGCATTGTCCCATCCGGTGACGAAATAGAGCGGAACATCGAGGCCACTGGCGACAGCCATCTGCTTCAACTTAAGGATGTGCTCCTCGCCAGCTCCGGGGCCGCGCGCGGAGTACTCGTTTTCAAGCTGGATTGCGACCACCGGCCCGCCGTTTTTCCACATCAGGCCATCGAGTTGCCGGCCGATCTCCGCGTACCAGTCCCGCACTGCTGCGAGATAGACCGGATCGTTGCTGCGCGTCGGTCCCTGCTGAACGACCCAATCGGGCAATCCTCCATTGCGCACCTCGGCATGAGCCCAAGGCCCGATGCGCGGCTCCAGATACATTCCGTGCCTGGCGCAGAGCTGGGCAAAGGCGCGCAGATCGCGCTGGCCGGTCCAGTCAAACTTGCCCTTGATCTCCTCATGGTGAATCCAGATGACGTAGGTTGCGACAATGTCGACGCCCGCGGCTTTCATCTTGAGCAGTTCTTCTTCCCACTTGTCGTGCGGATAGCGCGTGAAATGGAACTCGCCCATCACCGGCAGCCAGGGCTTCCCGTCGCGCATCAGATAACGGCTATTGACGGCGAGGACACTCCCGGCGGGTGTTTTTGCGAAACCATCGTCGTAGGCCGCTGGTCCCGGCTCGATAAACGGCTGGCTGGCGTCCACCTGGATTCGGGTGATTTCCTGTGCAGATGCGCAAAGTGCAGCCAGGGAGGCAAACAAGAAGAGGACGCCCGCGAAGCCCGATGATTTCGCCGCAGGCGAGAATTTCAGAGGCTGCGGCGCTGGAATCCCGAATCGAATCAAAGAAAACATTAAGAATGGCTCCGTGCAAGCTACTTCTTTCTCATGAACGGGTTGGTTGGCACGCCCCTGAGCAACACCACTCTATTCCCTTCCCCGCGGGCTTCAATCCGCCGAAAGTCGGACCACGGCGAGTTTTTCGCGATTCAGACTTTGGTTGATCGTTCACGGTATACTAAGCGCCGCCATGCGAAGAGCCTGTTCGATTGTCCTCTGGATGCTGACGGCCGTGGTATGTACGGCATTGAGGGCCGACACCCCCGATGGGTATACACGTCACTTGTGGCAGGCACCGGACGGATTGCCTGAACAAACGGTGCAGGCCTTTGCGCAGACCCCGGACGGTTACCTGTGGATCGGCACGACCGGGGGGCTGCTCGAGTTCGACGGCGCGCATTTTACGCTCTTCGACCGCCAGAACACACCCGCGCTGCGGGAGAGCAGCGTGTTTTGCCTGATGGTTGCGCGGGACGGCGCCTTGTGGATTGGGACCGAAGGCGGCGGGCTGGTGCGCTACCAGCATGGGAAATTCAGCTCGTGGACAACGCAAGACGGCCTGAGCAACGACTTTGTGCGGACACTGGCGCAGGATGCGCAGGGCACCATTTGGGTGGGCACAGACAACGGCCTGCTGCACGTTGAAGGAAACACTCCCGCGACAGAGCACCTGGTGCGCGACGACAATACCGCTGCTATTTCCGCCCTGGCAGTACATGCGATCTATCCCGACCGGGAAGGCAATCTGTGGGTAGGCGGATCGAGGCTGTTACGCCTGAGCGGCAAGACCGCCAGCGAATTTGTGCTGCGCGGCGAAGCCAGCCAGAACCGCGTCAAATCCATCGTTCAGACGCACGATGGAGTCATCTGGGTGGGCACTGTTTCGGGGTTGAACCGGATGCTGCCCGGTCAGTCCGCGTTTGAAAGAGTTGCGGGTGTTTCCGGGACGGTGCGCATTTTGCGCCAGACCTCCGATGGCGTGCTATGGATCGGCACGATTGGACAAGGAGCGTTCGAATACAGCGCCGGAAAGCTGATGCAGATCAACGCTCCCACCATGCTGCCCAGTAATACCGTGCTGAACTTCTTTGAGGATGACGAGAAGAATTTATGGATCGGAACGCAAACCGGAATGATGCGCCTGACGCGGACGCCGGTGAGCATTGTTCCGCTGCCGAAGGCCAACGATTCGGACTTCGGCACCATCTATCAGGATCGAGATGGAGGGTTCTGGATCGGGTCGACACTCCTCTTTCACATGACCGGCGGTACAGTAACACCGCAAACGCTGCCGGGATTGAGCGGCATCCATGTGCGCAACGTGCTGCGCGATCGCAGCGGAGTGCTTTGGGCAGGGACCGATGGCGGAGGGGTCTTCCGGCTGGCGACGGATCGCGTTACGCGCTTCACCACGCAGGATGGCCTATCGAACAACTTTGTGCGCGTGATGACCCAGGACCGCGACGGCAGCATGTGGGTGGCGACGGACGAGGGCATCAACCACATTGTGGCCGACGGCATGAAGTTCCGCATTGTCAGCTACCAGATGCGCAATGGTCTGGCTTACTTCAGCACTCGCTCGCTACTGGAAGACCGCAAGGGCGATCTTTGGATTGGGACCGACCGCGGGCTGAGCCACATGCACAACGGCGACTTCGTCGGCGACGCGGCCACTTCGGAACTTGCGCAAATGAAGGTGTGGGCGATTCACGAAGACTCGGACGGCGGCTTGTGGTTTGGCACACGCAATAATGGACTCTTCAGGTTTCGCGACGGCGGAATCGCGCATTACTCGGCCGAGGACGGGCTGGCCGGCAACGCGATCTACCAGATTGTAGAGGACGCGGCAGGGCACTTCTGGATGAGCGGCCCAAATGGAATTTCGCTGGCCAACCGGCACGAATTGGATGCGCAGGCGGACGCGACCTTGCGCCATTTCGCGCTGACTTTTTATTCCATCTCGGAGATGGGCAGCAACACAGAGATTTATGGGGGCACGCAACCATCCGGCTGCATCACAGCGGCGGGAGATGTGTGGTTCCCCAGCAACCGCGGGCCGATCCACATTCTGCCCTTGCAGAAGTCGCTGCTGCCTCCGCCTCCGCTGCGCATTCAGGACATCCTGACCGACGGAAGGCTGGCATCGATCACCGATCCAATCGTTTTGCAGCCAGGCGCCAGCCGGCTCGAGTTTGCCTTCACGCCTATTCGGCTTAGCTCGCAGAAGGGGCTGCGTTTTCACTATCAGCTTGAGGGCTTCGACCACGACTGGTCGTCAACCACATCGGCACGCACTGCCGACTACACCAATCTGCCTCCGGGACGGTACCGATTCCGGGTTCAGACGTTCGACGTCGGCAACCCGGGCGCGGCCACGGAAGCATCCATCGAGGTTGTGCAATTGCCGCATTTCTACCGGACCTGGTGGTTCATTACGTCGAGCGTCTTGTTCGCCGGACTGGTGATTTTTGCCGCATACCAATTCAGGGTTCGCCAGGTGCGATCGAGATTCGAAGCGGTGCTGGAGGAGCGCAGCCGTCTGGCGCGCGAAATGCACGACACAGTCATCCAGGGCTGCACCGGCGTCTCGGCGCTGATCGAAGCGCTTTCCATGGAGAACACGGGCAAGGACGACAGCACGGGGCTGTTGGACTTTGCGCGTCTGCAACTGCGCGCCACCATCAACGAAGCGCGCGAGGCGATCTGGAACCTGCGTCAATCCGACGACGACACCGGCAGCATTGGAGAGCGGATCGAGAAGATGACCGTGCAGGTCTCGACGGAATTCAATATCCCGGTTTCCTTTGCCTTGACTGGAACGCCCTTCGGGCTGAGTCACCCCATCGCGCACGACCTTTTGATGGTGGCGCGCGAAGCTGTATTCAATGCGGTTCTGCATGGCGCGCCTGCGCATGTGAATGTCGCTCTCGAATACACGCACAGCGATTTGACGCTAGCTGTCGCCGACGATGGCTGCGGATTCGATAGCGAGTTGATGGAGCGCCAACGCGGGCACCATTTTGGACTGCGCGGAATGCGCGAGAGGGTGGCGCGGTGCGGCGGAGTATTCAACCTTGCAACAGTTGTAGGACAAGGTGTTCGCGTCGATGTGCGCCTACCCCGCAATCGCTAATGCCAGTCCGCTATACTCACTTGGTGGAGGAACACAACCCCGTGCACGACTCTCTCCGGCGCAAGATGGTGCGGCCAGCCATTGGCTATGCGATTGTTTTTGTGTTGACCGCCATGCAACTTACGGCACAGTCGAAACCACCTGCAGGTAACCCACTGGTGGGCGACACACCAGCGACCGCAGGGCCGCTTGCAACCGATCTTTCGGCCGCGCTGCAGCGCAAGGACGTGCGCCGCGCGATTCAAAAGGTTGCCGACTGGCAATTGGCGAAAGCCTCGCAGGGATTCGACCGGGACTGGACCTTCGCCGCGCTCTACGCGGGCTTCATGGCGGTTCCCGATGTTGCCGGAGGGAAGAAATACCGCGACGCGATGCTGCAGATGGCGACGAGCTTTCATGCGCAGCCCGGATCGCGCATTGCGCACGCGGACGATGCGGCCATCGGACAGACTTATCTCGAACTCTACCAACTTACGCATGACCCGGCACTGCTTGCGCCGATCCGGGAACGTATGGACGCGGTGATGCGCATTCCCGACGATCCTGCGAAGCCGCTGTGGTGGTGGTGCGATGCGCTGTTCATGGCGCCGCCGGTACTGGCGAAGTTGAGCAGAGCGACTGGCGACGCGGCATATCTGGACTTCATGGACCACGAATGGTGGATCACTTCAAGCTTGCTGTATAGCGAGAGAGATCATTTATTCTTTCGCGACAAGTCATTTCTGAACGCTCACGAATCGAATGGAAACAGTGTCTTCTGGTCGCGCGGTAACGGCTGGGTGTTTGCGGGGCTGGCGCGCGTGCTGGCTGAGATGCCGCAGGACTATCCAACCCGCCCGCGCTATGTTGCGCTGTTTCGGCAAATGGCGGTGGAGATCGCTTCGTTGCAGATGGAGGACGGACTTTGGCGCGCCGGCCTGCTGGATGAGCCGGCTTATCGTTATCCCGAGGTTTCCGGATCATCTTTCTTCACGTACGGATTCGCATACGGAATCAATGCCGGGCTGCTAGACCGCAAGAAGTACAGACCGGCCGTGCAACGGGCGTGGAAGGGGCTGCTGACGCACGTATTCGCGGATGGACGGTTGGGCAGCATTCAGCCCATCGGCGCTGCGCCGGGCGATTTCACGCCAACTTCCAGCTACGTCTATGGAACCGGAGCGTTTCTGCTTGCGGGTTCCGAAGTCTATCGCATGGCGCGCTGAGTTACTGTCAGCGCGCTGCAATCGAATGCTTGAAGCGATCTATAAGTTCATTTGCCTTCCTGCCTTGCATTGCCTTGTAACACCCCATACGAGGCCAGCACCTTGCCGCTTGCGCGATCCAGCAGCACAACGGCTCCACGTTGCGCGGGCAAGAGGAAGTGCAGTTCTGCGCCGGTAACTCCGTCCTTGATGTCAACTTCCTGATCGTCCATGGATTCCGACGAAAAGCTGTAGAGCACAGCACTCTTCAGCACGGTTGGAAAGGCAAGGACTCCGGGCGAAAGAGGATGAACTTGAGTGTAGGCCGGAGCCACGCCCGCCACTTCCAGCGCGTATTCATACAACGCTGCCGCAGGCTCGTAGTTCTCCGCGAACTCCACCGGGTCCGATGCCCAGAGGATCTTTCCCTTGCCATGCGCAATTTGTTGCACACCCGCACCATCCTTGAAACGGAATAACTCCAGCGGCGACTGTTGAACCACCGCGGGATAACTGACATCCATGGGCTGAGGCCGGCCGGGAAGACGCATTGCAGACTGACGTAGCGCGAGCGGCATCAACGTAGCCTGCAGATTGAGCGGAGATGTTCTGTCGACGAAATGCCAGTGCTCGTCGCGCGCCACGGGTCCTGAAATCAGCAGGCACCCACCGCGCGACACGTAGTCCAGCAACTGTTGCCAGGCGCTCTCTGCGAGGGCTTGCGCGGCGGGCAGGATCACCAGCTTCGGCATCCCGAGTTCGCCGAGGCGGTTCTCCGGCAACATGCGTGCCGGCGTGTGATCGAAATAGGCAAGAGCCCGCAGAGCTTTCTTCTGCGCGCCGTAGGCCAGCCCGCCCAGGTCGGAATAGATGAAGGACTGCGAATTTGCGAGCGTCACCTGCGGCGCTTCGATTTCCGTAAAGCTGGCCGGGCTCTGCGCGGCAAATCGTGCGAAACCAGCCAGCACTTCGGCCTCAGGCTTCTCAGTGCCATCCGGGCGAACCGCGCCGATGGGAATCTCGTTGTCGTTGGCCATGCGCGCATTCACATTCCACACCCACTCCAGTCCGCCCGCGCCTTGAGCAAACGAGAGCGCAAGTTTACGTTCCAGTTGCCAACCTTCTTCTTCCGCCGTGAGGCGCAAGCGATCGTCCTGGGTCATGCGGCGCTGCTCGCCCATCTCCTGAATCAGCATGGGCTTTCCAGGGAACTTGGCGGCCAGCGACGCCCAGAGAATTGCGTCGTAGTCCCACCACGTGTGGTCCGATGTGAAATCGAGTTGCGACGAATAGAATGCGGGCGACACACGTCCTGCAATGCCGCCTTCATCCTGGCCGATGGTGATGAGCTGACTTGACCCAGTTGCGCGAATCGTCTGGCGCTGTCGCGCCGCCCAATCCAAGAATGTTTTTTGCGTGAAGAGCGTGTAGTCAAACACCTTGAGCGAGTTGTATCCGCTGCGCGCCGCATCCGATTCAAATGCGCCCGCCTCGGGCATGGCCAGCGGATCTTGCGCGACTACCGTCGGAGGCACAGCCGGCGGCTTCGATTGCAACGCACGCCCCACGCCCAGCGATGGCTCCTCCCATGCGGCAAGCAATGCTGCCCGATCGGGATACTTCTGCTTGAGCCACTCGCGCCACGCGGCTTGCTCGTATGCATCGCCAATGGGAAGCGTTCGCCAAAAATTCTTGTTTGCGCTGGGCTCGTTGATCAGGTCCCAAGCGAGAAAAGGAACATCATGGAATCGCCCAACGATGGAATGCACATAGCGATCCTGCGCGGCGAGGGCGGCCGGATCGAGATAGGCATTATCTCCGCCGAGGCTGTCGGGCAGAAAAGCAAACAGGTTGAACTGCACGGGCAGATTGTTGCGGCGCGCCGTCATCAGAAATGCTTCGATGGAGCGCAGCGCATCCTCAGTGAATGTCCCATCTGGCCGGGTCAGCAGCGACCATCCCGACCAGATGCCGCTGCGGATCATGTTCAATCCGGCGGCGTGAATCTGCGCCATATCCCGATCCCATGTGGCCACGTTCGGCTCGGCCAGATAAAGCCTACCGACATCGCTGGCCATATAGGTCGTACCCACGACGGGAAGCGGTTTTCCGGCAAGTAGAAAGTAGTCGCTGCCCACGGTGAGCTTAGGGCCGGACTTCAGATACTCCCAGTCGCGCATCCAGAACCCGGTGCGATCCGTCCACAATGCAGCGCCGCCGCGCATCAGCGTTGCCTCGACCGAATGCAGGCCGGTACCCTCAGCGGCTTCGGGCGGAAGAACGATGGACTGCACGGCATCCGCCGCTGCCGTGAGGTTCTTCGCGGTCTTTCCATCTTCGCTTCGCACTGTGATTTCCAAGGTGTCGTTCGGCTGAAGGTCCGCCCTGTTGGCAGGCTCGAAGCGGAATTCCAGAGCTTCTCCCGGCGCAAAGAGCGGCAACCGGGGCCGGAAGGTGAAACGGTCACCTCTGCGCAGCGCGAGCGCCTGCAAGCCAGCCAACAGTTGGGGATTGTCAAGCGCGTGCTCCTCCGGCTCGCAAGCGACAAGGAGCCACCGCCCGCCGACAAAACGGTGCATCGCATGATCGAGCAGGATGGCCGGCGCGGCCTTTCTGTGGCCGTCTCGCGCGCCCCAGGCCAGCGTGGTGATCGAAGCATCTTCCGACCCCGCCGGACCAAGCTCTGCAGGCAAAAGCGGCACCGCCGACAATCGAATCACCGGACCGAAGGCCCGCTTCCACCCGAATGCGGGCAGCGCCGGAGAAACATCCTGATTCGCCTCAAAACTCAACTGCGCGGACCCAGCCGTTTGTTGATAGTCGGCGATGTAGAGTTCGAGCGATGCGGCAACGCTCTCGTCCCGCAACTGCCAGCCCGCGGACGAATGGTAGGCCGCGCGCGTGAACGGTTTGCCGCCCAACACAATCAGGTTCCCACCCCGCTCCAAGTAGCGCAGAATTGCCGGCCACGCGGCCTCGGGATAGGCGGATCCGTAGGGCAGAACGAGCAGCGCAGCCGAAGGATCCGCAAGCGCTGGGCTCAACTGCGCGGCAGCTACAAACTCCGCGTTCGAAAAGCCCTGGCGCAAGGCGGAGTCGGAAACCGGAACAGAGTCCGCAGCCGGAAAGCCATTCTCCCGAAGAATGACCGTGTGCGGCCCAGGCGAACCCTGCCCCGCGGCGATTCCCAATGCCATGAACAGGAAGACAACTAGCCTGCGAGCCGAATGCAGCATGATCACCCCCAGAAAACTGCCGTACAGGCCCGGTCTGCGGCCGTCCTGACGGACTCCTCATTCTAATGCCCTGCCGCAGTCTCATTTCAGGCCGGTTCCGATTCCTCTTGACACACAGGCCCCGGGGACATATATTTGTGACCAGTAGTCATTTTTGTATTTCTGGTCGTTTATGGTTAATGGTCACACGAAACCGGTAGGTGGCGCGAACGCCAATCCTGGACCGAAGCCAGTCGCGCCGGGACGCCGGCAGCGTCGGGCGGAAGAGACCCGCCTGCGGCTGTTCCGCAGTGCGATTCAACTCTTCGCCGAGCGCGGCTTCCCAAACGTCACCATCGGCGATATCACCGAAGCCGCGGATGTGGGCAAAGGAACGTTTTTCAATTACTTCGAAAGCAAGGATCACGTTCTTGGAGTGATGGCGGACATTCAGCATTCAAAGATCAAGGAATGCGTTCGCATGGCTGGCGATGGCACTCAGACGATTCAGTCTGTTCTGCATCTGCTGGCTCTGCGCCTGGTTGAAGAACCGGGGCGCAGCCGTGAGTTGGCGCGCGCCGTGGTCAGTTCGTTTCTGGCCAGCGATGTGGTGCGCGAGATCATCGAAGGTCAACTGGCGGAAGGGCGCAGGATGATTGCGCAACTGGTGGCGCAGGGCCAGAAAGCCGGAAGAAATGGCGAGGCCGCGGAGATCGATCCTCGCCTGAAGAAGAAGTCCGTGGCCATACAGTTTCAGCAGGCGGTGATGGGCACGATTCTGCTCTGGTCGTTGTATGGCGAGCCGCCCCTTGCGCAATGGATCGAAGAGAGCTTTCAACATTTCTGGCGAGCGATCGCCGCAAATCGGCAGGAGCAGAAGTCATGAAACCGAGTCCTCGCCAACAACTTCATTCCGCACTCATCTTGCTGCTGGGTTCTCTGTGCGCGGCTTGTGCGGCACAGGCGCCTCAGCGCCTCACGTTGCATGAGGCGATTCAAAAAGCGCTGGCGGCAAACCTGAATGGGCGACTCGCCAGCGCGCGCATCGACGAAGCGGAAGGCACGCATCTTCGGCGCTTATCGGCCGCGATGCTGCCGCAGGTAAGCGCACAAACTTACGCCAATGTGCAAAACCGCGACTTGCGCGCGTTCGGAATTTCGCTGCCTGGAATGCCCGAGGTGGTTGGTCCGTTTTCCAATTACGATTTCCGCATCTACGCGCAGCAGAATCTCTACGATCCCATCGGCCGTCATACCCTCAAGTCGAGCGAGCGCGCAGTGGACGCGGACAAGCTGGATTACCGCGACGCGCGCGACATGATCGTTCGTTTGACCGCGGCTCTGTACCTGAATGCGGAGTCTGCCAGCGCGCGCAGCAATGCCGCATCTTCGCGGGTGAACGACTCGAATGCACTCTACAAACTGGCAAAGGACAAACACGATGCGGGCACAGCGACCGGCGTGGATGTGCTGCGCGCCCAGGTGCAACTGGCCAACGACAAACAGGCGCTGTTGATTGCGCAGAACCTGTACAAGCAGAGCCTGCTGGCTCTTCAACGGGCGATGGGCAGCACTCCGGGCGAGCCTCTGGAACTGGCCGAGTCTCTGCATTTCGCCGCGCTCAAGCCCGACGAGGTCGACAGCCTCATTCAGTCGGCGCTCGCCGCGCGCGCCGATTATCTATCGCTCTCCACCCAGCGCCAGGGCCTCATCGAGGAGCAGCTAGCCAACAAGGCGCGCTCGTTGCCGAAGGTCAGCCTAAATGGCAATTACGGTGCGATCGGGCGCAGTATTGGCGGCGTGCAGGGAACCGGCCTGATTCAAGGGCAGATCGATTTCACGCTCTACAATCGCGATCGCGCAGGCGAAGCGCAGGAGATCGCGAGCCGCATGCGCAGTGTTGACGAACAAATTGCGGATCTGCGCCGCGGAATTGCCGAAGACGTGCGCGAGGCTCTGCTCAATCTGGATTCGGCCGCGGAGCAAGTTGCTGTCGCCACAGAGGGCGAACAACTTGCGCAGCGCGAGTTGGAATTATCGCAGGACCGTTTCAAAGAAGGCACCGCGAATAATGTGGAAGTCGTAACCGCACAGGATGAGCTGGCACGCGCCGAGGAGAATTTCATCCTCGCGGTCTCCAGCCACGTGGACGCGAAGTTCGCCCTGGCCCGGTCACTGGGCGACACGGAAATGAACATGGCCCGCTTTGAAGAGAACCAGTAGTTGAAGCGAATCGGCAGTTGAGGAAAATGCAATGAAGCGAGTTATTCCAGTATTGATTTTGCTGGCTGCAATCGCGGCTGCGGCCACTTACTATTATCGGCACCGCATGCAGCAGCCCGCGGCAGCCAACGAGTTGACGCTCTCCGGCAACATCGAAGCTCACGAAAGCCTGGTGAGTTTCAAGATTCCCGGACGCATCGTCGAGCTTCCCGTCGAAGAGGGTCAGCAAGTGGCGCAGGGCGCGGTGCTGGCGCGCCTTGACGACGCCGACTATCGGCAGAAGGTTCGCATCGATGAAGCCAGCATTCAGGTTCGCCAGTCCAGCCTGGATCTGACTCTCGCCGGAACCCGCGTGCAGGAATTGAAAGCGACACAGCAAAACATGCTGGATGCGCAGGCCGATCTGGAACAAAAAACATTGGACGCCGCGCGCATGAAGAGCCTCTATGCAAAGGATGAGGTATCGGCGCAGGATCGCGATTTGGCAACGACTGCGCTGAAGCGCTCCGAGGCCGTGTATCGCGCTGCGCAGCAACGGTACAACGAGGCCGTCGAAGGCAGCCGCAAGGAAGACGTCGAGCTGGCCCGCGCCAATCTCGGCCAGGCGAACGCCACGCTTGGACTCTCGCGGGTGAACCTCGATTACACTGTGCTGCACGCGCCTTCGGCGGGCGTGATTACTGTGCGCGAAGCGGAGTTGGGAGAAGTGGCAGCACCGGGAACCCCGGTGGTGACTCTCGCGGATCTCGACCACATCTGGCTGCGGGCCTACGTTGCAGAGACCGACCTGGGGCGCATTCACTGGGGACAGGAAGCTAGCGTGACAACCGACACTTATCCTGGCAAGCGCTACCATGGGCGCATTTCGTTCATTTCATCCGAGGCCGAGTTCACGCCCAAGAGCGTGCAGACCACCAAAGAAAGAGTGACGCTGGTGTATCGCATCAAGATCGACATCGACAATACAAGCCACGAACTCAAGCCCGGGATGCCTGCCGATGCGCATGTAAGTTTGACCCCGCAGGCGCAAATTGCACAACCGGCCACAGCGCCTGCGAAACAATGACAGAAACGCTTCAATCCGTCATTGTTTCGGACAGGCTCACCAAGCGCTTTCCCGGCGTGTGTGCTGTCGATGCACTGAGCTTCGAGGTGCGTCCGGGCGAGATCTTTGGCCTGGTCGGTCCCGACGGCGCGGGCAAGACGACGACGCTGCGCATGCTGGCCGGCATCATGGCCCCGGATGCGGGCAACGCATTCATCGCGGGCATCGATGTGGGCCGCGACCCCGAGCGCGCCAAACACGAGCTGAGTTATATGCCGCAGCGCTTCGGATTGTATGAAGATCTGACCGTCGATGAGAACATCCGCTTCTATGCGGATCTGTTCGGCGTCAAGCGCGCGAGGCGCGAGGCGCGCGCCACCGAGCTGTTGCAGGCCGCGGGAATGAGCGAGTTCCGGCAACGGCTGGCGGGAAAGCTCTCGGGCGGCATGAAGCAGAAGCTCGGCTTGGTGTGCGCATTGATCCACCACCCCAAGGTGATCCTGCTCGATGAGCCCACGACCGGCGTGGACCCGGTTTCGCGGCGCGACTTCTGGAAGATCCTCTATGCTTTGATTGCGGAAGGCGTTGCAATTCTCACGTCGACGGCATACTTGGACGAAGCTGAGCGCTGCCATCGAGTGGCGCTGCTCCACCAGGGCCAGTTGCTCTTCTGCGACACGCCGGCCAATCTCAAGACGCGCATGCGCAAGAGTGTCCTTTCCATTCCATCTATCGATTCACGAGCGGTGCGCAGTTTGCTGGTGAACGCCGATGGTCTGTCGAGCCTGGTGCTTACCGGCGACGGACTACACGTTGTGGTGGACGATGCCTCGTGCAGGATTCCGGAATTCGCAGCGGCCCTCACGGCTGCACAAATTCCCTTCGGCGTAATACGCCAGGTCGCGCCGACCATCGAAGATCTGTTTGTAGACGCAGTCAGCGGAGGAGCGGAAAATGGCTGAGCCCAATCACACCGGGAACTCCGTGAGCATCGACAATCTGGTCAAGCGATTTGGTGCATTCACCGCCGTGGATCACATCAGCCTCGATGTGCGCAAGGGCGAAGTGTTTGGCTTTCTCGGCCCGAATGGGGCAGGCAAATCCACTACCATTCGCATGCTGTGCGGCCTGCTGACGCCCACCTCGGGCCACGCGCAGGTTGCAGGGTTCGACGTGGCGCGCGATCCCGAGTCTGTTCGCCAGAACATCGGCTACATGTCGCAGAAGTTCTCGCTTTATAACGACCTCAAGGTGATTGAGAACCTGCGGCTCTTTGCCGGCCTCTACAGCGTTCCCGCGAACAAGCTGCAAGAGCGCATCGACTGGGCGCTGGAGATGGCGAATCTGACTGGCAAGCAGCAGCTGATTACGGGCACGTTGCCCGGCGGATGGAAGCAGCGTTTGGCGCTGGGCTGCGCCGTGCTGCACAGACCGCCGATCATTTTTCTCGATGAGCCGACCTCGGGCGTCGATCCCATCTCGCGCCGTCAATTCTGGGATTTGATTCATACGATGGCCGCGGATGGCGTGACCGTTTTCGTCACCACGCATTACATGGAAGAGGCTGAATATTGCAACCGGCTTGCGCTGATCTTTCGCGGCAAGATCGTTGCCTTAGGTACACCCAGCGAGCTGAAGCAAAACTGCATGAAGGGCGAGTTGCTGCTGGTGGAGTGCGATCCACTCGGCACCGCGGTTGAAGCGCTGCAGTCGTTCGCCGGAGTTATGGACGCCGCGGTATTTGGGAATGCGCTTCACCTGGTGGTGAAAGACGCGGAGGGCGCTATCCCGCAACTGCAGCACTTTCTCGCAGGCAACGGGATTGTAGTGAGCCGTATGGAGAAGATCAGTCCCACGCTTGAAGATGTTTTCGTTTCCTTGACCACGGCGCAGGACGCCGGGAAGGAGCGGGTGGCATGAACTTCAGTTGGATGCGCATGGGTGTGATGGCGCGTAAAGAGGTGGTGCAGATTCTTCGCGACCAGCGCAGCTTGGCGATCGTGATTTTGATGCCGGCGATCTTGGTGCTGCTGTTCGGATATGGCGTCAACCTGGATCAAAAGGAATTGCCCATTTTCGTCTGCGACCAGGATGGAAGCCAGCAAAGCCAGGATCTGTTGAAGCGGTTTCAGGCCAGCGAGTATTTCCACATCGTCAAGGTGGCGCGCGATGTGAGCGATGTGCGTCGCGCGCTCGACGACGGCAGCGCAAAGATGGGCGTCGTGATTCCGTGGAACTTTTCACAGCGGTTGCGCGAAGGCGGCGCGGTGCAGGTGCAGGCGCTGGTGGATGCCTCGGACGACAATACCGCCAACGTATTGATCGGATATACGCAAGGAGTGGTGCAAGGCTATTCATCGGACGTGCAAGTGAACTGGCTTGAAAAGCGCGGACTTGCGCTGCAGTTGTCTCCCGTCAACATAAGCACGCGCACCTGGTATAACGAGGATCTCGAAAGCAGCGCGTTCATCATTCCCGGCGTGTTGGCGTTGGTGATGTCGGTGATCGGCGCGTTCCTCACCTCACTGACAATTGCACGCGAATGGGAGCGCGGAACGATGGAGCAACTGATCAGCACGCCGGTCAGCGCGATGGAGATCATGCTGGGCAAGCTTGCGCCCTATTTTGTGCTGGGGATGTTGGACACCGCCTTCTGCGCATTCATCGCGATCTACTGGTTCCGCGTGCCTTTTCGGGGCTCCTATTTATCCCTTGCGATCAGTTCGGCGCTGTTCATGATCGTGGTGCTTGCTTTGGGGTTCTTTATTTCCGTGCTCGCCAAAAGCCAGTTTGCCGCCAGCCAGATCGCGCTGCTGGTCACCTTTCTGCCTGCGTTTCTGCTGTCGGGTTTTCTATTTGCGATTGAACAGATGCCGCTCCCCCTGCAATGGTTCACGCGGGTGATTCCGGCGCGCTATTACGTTTCGGTTTTGAAGAAGATATTCCTCAAGGGAACACCGACGTCCTTGCTTGGCGCGGATCTGATCCCGCTGACAATCTTTGCATTCCTGCTGACGGTGCTGGCCACCAGAGCATTTCACAAGAAGCTGACGTAAAAGAGGACAGTCATGTTCGGGCGACTTAAACAAATGTTGATCAAGGAATTTATTCAGGTGTTTCGCGACAAGCGGACGCGGTTCATCTTGATTGGCCCTCCCATCATTCAAATGCTGGTCTTCGGTTATGCAGCGACCTATGAGATTCGTCATGTGCCGACGGTTGTTGTGGATTTCGACCACAGCCAGGAAAGCCGCGATCTGGTTTCGCGATTCACTTCAAGCCCATACTTCGATGTGCAGCGGCAGCTGACGGATTCGCGCGCGCTCGGGGACCTGATTGAACAGGGCAAGGCCACCGTTGGAATCGAGATTCACGCCGGGTTCGCGCAGAGCCTGCGCAAGGGCGAGACCGCGCCACTGCAGGTGATTGTGGATGCGACGAACTCGAACACCGCGTTGATCGCATCGGGATACGTATCGCAGATCGCGCTCGGATTCGCCGAGGGCTATCAGCAGGATCGCACCGGGCGCATCGCTCCAGAGTTGGTTGAGGTGATGCCGAGCGTCCAACTGGAGGCGCGGCCGTGGTACAACCCCGACCTGCGCAGCCGCTGGTTCTTCATTCCCGGAATTATCGGCAGCCTGACACTGGTGCTGGTCATCACCCTCACCGCGTTTGCAGTGGTGCGCGAACGCGAGATCGGCACGCTGGAACAGATCATGGTCACACCGATTCGTCCCGCGGAGTTCATCCTGGGCAAGACACTTCCCTTCTTCCTGATCGGGCTCTTCGACGTTTCTTTAATTGCGGTTGTTGGATCGTTGTGGTTTCAGGTTCCGTTTCGCGGGCACGTGAGCGTGCTGGTTTTGGGCGCCGTGCTTTTTCTGCTCTGCATGCTGGGAGTGGGCCTGCTGATTTCGACGGTGTCGTCGACGCAGCAGCAGGCAATGGTGACTTCCTTCTTTTTCATCATGCCGGCCATCACATTTTCCGGCTTTGGATTCCCCATCAGCACCATGCCGCTGTGGCTGCAGAAGCTGACGTATCTTAGCCCACTACGGTATTTTTTGGTAGTGTTGCGCGGCACTTATCTGAAGGGCAACGGGATGGATATCCTGTGGCCGCAGATGGCGGCGATGGCGGCATTCGGAGTCGCACTGTTGAGTGTGGCCATTTTGCGTTTCCACAAGGCGCTGGACTGACCAAGCTGCGGAAGCGGGAAAATCTAGGCAATCGCCGGAATGAGCCTAGCATGGGCTAAACAGGCTGCGGAAAAAGGCCCTTGTTCGAGTGAATTGCTGGAATGAGCCTAGCAGGGGCTAAAGCCCTCCAATCATTCTATTGGTCTTATCGGCACGACTGAAGTCGTGCCCTGACGCTTCTTGCCTTCCCGGAGGAGTTTTTCAGCAGCCTGTAAAGCCCACCTCTCGTTCTCTGGATTTATCGGCACTACTAAAGTCGTGCCCTGTTACAAAGCCGGACGAAGTTGAGTTTTTCAGCAGCCTGTAAAGCCCACCTCTCGTTCTCTGGTTTTATCGGCACTACTAAAGTCGTGCCCTGACGCTTCTTGCCTTCCCGGAGGAGTTTTTCAGCAGCCTGTAAAGCCCACCTCTCGTTCTCTGGTTTTATCGGCACGACTAAAGTCGTGCCCCTGGAGTTTCTACATTTTTTAGGCTGCAGCTGCGGCAACGAGACTGTGGGACGAGGTGTTTAGGCCAGCCGGGCGGAGTAATTCGGGGTTTTGCGCCATT
>Ga0181517_10001088_pt1 | contig 31614 bp, 21 predicted proteins | sample PEATcosm2014_Bin_31_FD_119748 | JGI IMG/M metagenome (GOLD analysis project Ga0181517, IMG submission 119748) | Peatland microbial communities from MTU Mesocosm Facility, Houghton, MI, USA - PEATcosm2014_Bin01_30_metaG | ecosystem: Environmental > Terrestrial > Soil > Wetlands > Peat | place... | reverse complement strand
CCCAGCCAGGAGGAGCGCCACGAAAAGCGCAGCCGCCGCCCACAGCCGGCCATAACCAGGACGCTCCGGAAAGGGATTGTACTTCCAGATCTCGCGCCCCGTCTCCGCATCGAGCGCAATAACCTCCAACACCGGAGACGTGACGTACATCACGCCCCTCACGATCAGCGGATTGCACTCCATGGAACTCTTCAGAGCATCGCTCTGGCCGCCGGCGTGGTACGTCCAGGCGACGCGAAGATTCCGCACGTTCTCTTTGCGTATCTGGGACGCCCCAGAGAAGCAGGTGCGCGAGGCGTCGCCGCCGTAGTCGCGCCACTCCCTGTCGGCGCTCACGGCCGCGCAGGGAGCGGCGAAGGACAGCGCAAAAAGAACGATTTGAGCGCGATTGGCCATCAGGCGCTCAGGCGGTCGCTCTCGAACGGTTGTTCGACCTGTTCGTAAACGACGTTTGGACGCGCGATAGACCTGGACACAGTACTATTGGTCTCCGACTCGACGAAGTACAGCGGCTGCTCCTTCGTCTCGTCGAGTATTCGCGCGACGTATCCGGAAAGGATGGTCAGAATGGTGAAAAGCAGGAGAAACATTGTCGTATTGGTTATTGAGATGGTCAGCCAGCCTTCGGCGATTCGCGACTTCACCAATGTCACGACGAAAATGTACGCCAGGTAGGCGAGGTTCCCGGCGCTCGCCAGGAGCCCCAGCATGGAGGCGAAACGCAACGGGATAGCGGTATTGGCCACCAGAATATTGGCCACCGCGTTTAAACGCCCGATTGTATGCCCCACCGCGGAGCGTTTCCCGCCACGCTTCGCGCCTTCATACGAAATGGCGCTCTGGCGCAGTCCCACCGACGCGTGAAGATAGCTCAAATAGCGGTTCTTGCTGCGAATTCGTACGATCGAGTTTACCAGCCGCCTGCTGAACACCTTGAAAGTCGACTCATTCGGCCGCAGCTCAAACCCAAGAAGGATGCTGGCGAGGCGATACGCCGGATGGCAGAACAGCCGGTCGAGCAGACTGTCGCGCTGGCCAGCGGGCATGGCGGTTACCGAGTCGCACCCGTCCATGGCGGCCGACACCAATTGCGGAATGACCTCGGGCGGGTGCAGGGCGGGTTCGATCAAAACGACGTAGTCGCCGATCGAATGGTCCAGCGCGGCGGCCAGCGAGACTTCGGTGCTGTAACGTCTCGAGAGCCGCACTACGCGCACGTTCGGAAGCCGGCCCTGGAGTTCCTGCAGCCTGCAATAGACGTCCAGTGGAGAGCCATTATCGATCAGCAGCAGCTCATAGTAGGCGTAGTGCTTATCGAGGATCTCGAGCGTGGACGCCACGAACGATTCCATTGCTTCGCCATCGTCCGGTACAATGGCCAAAACCGAAATGAGCACATCCCCGTTTGGCTGCGGCTGGTTTCCGGTTCTTGTTTGAGTGGATTTAGAAGCTTTGCGCATGCATAGTCCTCGCTTTCACCTGTTCGGCGTCCATGGTCTGAACGATGTCGTATATATTGTCCAGTTTCGCGCCCAGAATGACAAAAACCCCTTTTGCCCCGTGATCGCGGCAGCACAGGATCGGCCGTCCGTCGTCTATTTCGTTTCGCAATAGAACGGTTTTCGTTTCGAACAGCGATCGCACATAGCGCGCCTCGCGCAGCGCGGGCATGTAGCGCTGACAGTCCTTCAGCATAAACATGCTTTTCGAGGATCGCGCGAGATCGGCCGACCGGGGTACGGCCTCATCGAGATCGCTCCAAGCCTCATGGGGCGTATACGTAACGTGCGACAACGTGTGCAGCCCGGTCGATGGAAAAGGCAGGCTCGAGAAGAACGGTCCGTCCATCACCGTTACGCCGACATGCTCCAGCGCGGGCGGCATCTGAATCAGCGCGAGCTCCGCCATCTCATGCTTGAGAGGCAGTCTGGGCAGTCCCGATCGCGCCAAGAGCTGGTTGATGCCGGAGTACGTGCAGTTGAACACGTACTGAGTTCCTAACTCCGTGCCATCCCGCAGCACGACGCTCAGGTCCTGCGCGGAGTTGGTCCGAATACGGTCCACTTCGCAGTTACAGGCCGTTTCGATATCGAGGGCGCGCAACCGTTCGGTCATGCGGGCGCGGAGCTTAACGGCGTCGAAGGCGCACTCCTCCACGACGAAGATATCTTCAATCATGGCCCGATTGAACAGCTTTTGGATGGCAGGCTGGGCCTTGGTCAGCGGAATTCCAACCTGTTCGCAGTGTTTCCTGAACTGATAGGCGGTCGCCTTGGAAGTGTCCCGGACAATCGCATAGACGTGAACGAAGCTGCGGTCTATGCAGTCCGGGAAGTCCTGCATGAACCGCGGATAGTTGACGGCCGAGCTTTTGGCGGTGAGGAGGCTTCTGGGATAGTGATATCCGTTATGCACCCTCGCCTGGTTGGCGTAGGACGCCCGCGTCAGCAACTCCGCCTCCCGCTCGAGAAGCAGAATGCGAGGGAGCCGCGCCGCGAGAACGGACGCGAGAGTGGAGCCGTAAAACCCGCCGCCGATCACGATGGCGTCATACTCGGATTGTCGGAACGCCGTATTCATTGAAGTTTCCGTGGCGATCATGGGACTCAACTTGCCAAGGCCGTACTGACTTTCGTCATATGAGCCGCCGCGTGTTCGGCGACAGTTTCGGGCGGGCCCAACTTCGACCGGAGGGCTTCCGCGAAGGGAGCGATCAGAAGCGCCAGTTCGGTCATCCTTGGATCGTGCCGGAACACTACAAAATCCGATCCGCTGATTGGTATCTGCACGCACCAAAGGGAAGGCGCCACTGGCGGGCGTTTGGCTTCGTCTTCAAAAACGTGGGCATCGACCCGCATAGCTACGTAGCTGAACCCGGCTTCCCGGCAGGCATGGCGAAGGACCGCCCAGCATTCGTGCACGGTGGTGGCGGCGGCAATCGATTGCTGATACTCCTTGAGGTGGATCTTGGTGCGTAACAACTGGCGAAAGTCCCCCGCGAACAGGAAATGGTTGAGCACTCCAAACTCCGTGTAGCGCAAGGAGCGGAACCCCACATAAGCCGCGGCGACCAGCAGAAGCAGCAAGACAGTCGCCATCCGCGGATGAAGGATGGTCTGCAGCACGGCCAGGGACGCGGTCAGAGCGGAGACTCCGTAGAGCACCAGCGCCGCACTGCGGTGACTCATGCCTTTGGAGAGAATCCGGTGATGGATGTGGTCGCTGTCCGCGCCGAATATGGGCCGCTTGCGAAGGAAGCGGCGCACAATCGAGATCATCACTTCTCCCACCGGCAGGGACAGTGCAATTAGAGGGGCCGCCATGCCCAGGCCCGAAGTGCCGCTTTGATGCCACATCAGGCCGTAGCATCCCAGCAGGAATCCTACCGGCAAGCTTCCGCAGTCTCCCAGGAAGACGGACGCGGGATTGAAATTATAGTAGAGGAACCCGACCAGGCAGCCGACCATGGGGGCCATGGCCAGGGCCAGACCGGGACGGTGGTGAATCGCCGCCGCCATCAAGAGGCTTACGGCGGCGATCAGCGATACGCCGGTCGCCAATCCATCCAGGCCATCGATCAGGTTGATGGCGTTGGTGCAAAGGACCAGCCAAAAGACACTCATCACGCCGACCACGAAGACCAGCAGAGGCGGGGTGCCTGGCGCGGTCGCCAGGTGAACTCCAACCAACACGGCGTAAATCCCGGCGACGAGCTCGCAAACCAGCTTTCTCCAGGGGGATAGGCCTCGGATATCGTCATAGAGGCCGGCCCCGAAGATGATCGCCACGGCGGGCAACAGCCGCAAGATCAGTTGCAGGCTGGGATCGTGCCATTCGAGCAGCCCCGTCCATAAGGCGAACACCAGGGCGACGAAGGCAAAGAAATAGCTGAAGGCCAAGGGAATTCCGCCCACGCGCGGAATAATCCGTTTGTGGATCTTGCGGTCGGAATCGGGCCGGTCGACGACCTGCAAAAACCCAAAAAAGTCGCGACAAAACGGCGTCAGGACGAAAGAGCTTACCAGGGCGCAAAGGCCCACCACGATAACGGTTCTCATCAGGTCCTCCAGTTGTGCTTTGTCATGTTGTCGTCAAGCGGCGCATATAGGCACATTGCGCTCTGTTCAGTCGATCTCCAAAGCCCGGTCCGGGGCGGATACGGCTACGCCCACCTGCTCGGGCATAAAGTCGCCGCCGGCCTTGCTGGCGCCCAACAACGAGCAGAACCTGGCAACGCCCCGAGGGAGGTCGTAATTCTCCAAAAAGGCCGTGCGCGCCCTGGCGCCCGCGGCGGGGACCATTTCGGGGCGCGACTCCAGTTTGTTCAGCAGAGCCACCAGCCCGGGCCCGTCCCCACAATCGATCTGCCACCCGCAGTGGAACCGTTCGATGATCCAGAACGGCGTCGTGGTGCGCGGCCCGATGTAAAGAACCGGCCTACCCGCGGCCATCAGTCCGTAGACTTTGCTGGGCACCACCGAGCCTGCCGAAGCCGGCCGCTGCGTAACCAGCCCGATGTCGATTTCCGAAAGACTCTCCGCCAGCCGTATCCGCGGGCAATACGATTGAAAAGAGACATTCCGAAGCGTTTCCGCGGCGCATATCTCCTGTACGTACTTTTGTCTCTGCCCGCCGCCGATAAAGCGAAAATGGAACCGGGGGTCATCTTTCAACGCCCTGATCGCGTAAAGGATGGTATCGACGTCGTGCGACAATCCCAGGTTGCCCGAGTAAGTGATATGGAGAGGCCCAGTGCGTTTTCGTTCGATTGGGAATATCTCTCGTCCGTCCGCCCAGTTTTCCGCCACGTGCAGCTTGTGTTCGGGAATGTGGCGCTCCGCGAGGCGCCGCCGCATGCACTCGCCGAGGGCTACAATGCCGTCCGCCCGGCGGTAGGACCAGTCGCTGATAAGGTGCAGCAGGCGCACGACCGGCGCGTCGCCGCGGAAAATACCCACGTCCACCAGCGCCTCCGGGAACAAATCCATGACCCAGATGTAATGTCTGGCATGGTGTCTCTTCTGCAGAATTGCGCCCACCACCGAAAGAAGCGGCGGAGTGGTCATGGTCACAATGAGGTCGGCTTTCCTGGTCCAGAGCCCTCTCCAGAGACAACCCATCAGAAACGACACATAGGACAAGGCCCTGCCAATCTTGCCGGCCGCGTACGGTACGCAAAAGATCCGCCGAACCGCTACCGGGGGGGGCTCATCCATGATGTCGACGTTGGCGTAGCCCGTCCTGCCACACAGCACCGCGACATCGTGCCCCTCGGCCACCAACGCCCGGGTCGCATCCGTCAACAGTTGACTGGTCGCCGCGGCGTCAGGCCAGTAGAATTGATTGATAAATAGAACTCGCAGACAGTCCTCCCCTGAACCCAGAAATAAACTTCTACCCCTTCGCGTCCGGCCGGCCTTTAATCTCGCGGCTGCGATGGAAGGCCGCCGGATTTCCAGCATGAATTTCAAACGGCGGAATACTCTTGGTCGCCACGGCGCCGAAACCAACGATGGCGCATGCCCCGACCGTGACGCCAGGCGCCAGCGAGGCTCTGGCGCCCACCCAGGCGCCGTCGTGTATGGAGATGGGCTTCACGATCAGGCGGAACGCCGGATCCGTCCAGTCATGGCTGCCAGTGCAAAGGTACGCTCCCTGAGAAATGCAGACATTATCGCCAAGCGTGACCGGAGCCAGATTGTCGATCCACGCGTCCTCCCCCAGCCAGCAGTTCTTCCCCGTCTTGAAATTCCACGGGTACTTCACGCGGAAACCCGGCTTGATAGTGACATTTTCGCCGACGTCCGCGCCGAAGAGCCGCAGCAGACGCCGCCGGAAGCCTGAAGAAGGCAGGATCGCGCAGCGCAACAACGGGTGCCCGAATGTGAACCAGATTGTTCTCACGATCCACGAGGAACCGGGATCGTAGAATGAATTCTCGAACCTCGACAGATCGACGGTGACAGCAGCCTGCACATCTACTCCTTAAGACAGTTCCACTGAAGAGGGTTTCTGGCCGCCCTCCAGCCAGCTATAGACTTCGTCCATCTGTTTACCGATGACGGGCCACGTAAAGCGGCGCTCGATCAAGGCTCGCGCGCGTTCTCCCATGCGAGCCAGCTCGTTCGCCCGGATTTGGAAAAACTCGCGCAAGGCGAGCTCCAGGGCGCGAGTCTCGGGCTCGATTCCCCATCCGCAATTGGCTTCCGCAACCTCCGGGAAATGACATGGAGAAGAAACGATGGTCGGGACCCCCATGGCCAGAGCTTCGAGGACTGCGACGCTGAAACCCTCCGAGAACGACGGCAGGACGAACAACTCAGCCGCAGCCAGAGCCGACCATTTCAGTTCGCTCTTTAGCATTCCGGTGAAGCTAATGGAGTCCTGCAACTTGAGGTCTTCGGTCATCTGCTTGAGAGTTCCCAGCAAATTGTCGGAATCCGGACCGGCGATCACCAGATGAGCGTCCTCGCCGCGGCTATCCGCCACTTGACGCCAGGCCTGAATCAGCAGGGGCACGCCTTTCTTGGGGTGAAGCCGCCCCATGAAGAGGACTATCCGTTTCCCCCGCAATTGGGGAAAAGCCTGCCAGAAAGCGTCTCTCGTGGCCCCATCGGGCGCGAGGACTCCGCTGGGGACCACGGCGACCGGCGACCTTAACCCTATCCGGCGGTAGTCGGTCACCTCATCCCTTGTAAGCGCACGAAGGCAGGACGCCCGCTGCAGATTCTTGGTTTCCACCAATGCCGCATACAAAGCCTTCTTCATGCGCTTGTGAGTGAGCGCCCAATCGTCGAGCATGCCGTGGGCGGAAATAATATAGGGCGTTTTGCAGGAGCGTGCGAAACCCGACGCAACCGTGCAATGGGTCTCCCAAATGCCGTGAATGTGCACGCCCTGCGCGGCGCGGACTATTTGCTTCATCCGCTGCCGCAGCCCCGTATTCAGCATCCAACCCACCCGGCTCGATGGGAATTGAACGACCTGGGAGCGATCGTCTTCGGAAAGCTGTTCGAGCTCCGCAGGATTGCAGAAGCCAACGATAGGACACTTGTGCCGCCCCTCGCTCTCCGTTGCGCGGGACAGTTGCGGAACAGTCGCGGCTATCCCACCGAACTGCTGGTCCAGATGAGAGACGACCTGCAACCAGGAAGCCCCAACACGCGTTTTAGGCTGACGGACAATCGGGTTATACTGTGTAGCCTGCAATTCTAACCACCTCTTCGCCCCACGTCGCTAACGAATAACGGGCGACGATCTGTCTCGATTTCTCGCCCATATTCAATCGTTGGCTTGAATTGAGTCCGCTCATCGTGGACATCAAGTCCGCCAGTTGTTCCATGTTGTCCGGATCGAAAACGTACCCGTTGGCGCCGTCCTCTAAAAGATCGTCCGAACAGCCACAGCGATTCGAAATGATCAAAGGAAGGCCGGTGGACATGGCTTCGTTGGCCACCAAGCCCCAGGGTTCACGCCAGCTCGGGAGCATAAAGCATCCGGCGAAGGCATAGTAAGGCATCATGGCCCGAGTGTCTTTCATGCCGGCAAAGACCACCTCGCCGTCGAGACCCGCGTCGGAAACCTGCCGTTTCAAACCGGAAGCGAGGGGACCATCGCCCACAATCACCAAAGACCATGTCCCGCCGCGTTGCCGGTAGAGGGCGAAGGCCCGAATCAATCCGTCAATGTTCTTCTCCGGGGCCAGGCGGCCGACCGAAAGAAAATAGCGGCCCGGCAGATGCAGCGACTCAGCGGAGGTCTGGCGCCTGTGCCCGGCAGCCTGATCCGCGAAGTACTCGTTGTCGACCACGTCGTAAAGACCGGCGATTTTGGCCGGGGCAAATCCCAGGTCGCGCAAATAGGCCGCCTGCCGCTTGCCGCCGGCGATGGCCGCATGGAAGAGCCGCGGCAAAACAGCCCGCTTCGCTCCCTCCAGCAGGGGCCGGCGCCGGTGGTCCTGCCGCGTCGACTCACTCATCAGAACGGCCCGTTTGCCGTGAAGCCGCGCCCAGAATACCGACGCTAGCCCGGGCAAGGTGTAGTAACCCGGAACCATTACGACTTCCGGCGAGATCCGGTTGAGTTCCGTCCACAGCCGCCGCGCCATTCGATACTGTCCGATATCCGACCATGATCCGTCTGGAAAGAGCGTGACGATGGGCAGACCTTGCCGCTCCGAGGCGCGAAACACCATTCGGCCGTGCAGGCCCGCGCCCCCCACCAGTTCTATTCCAATCGCCCTGCCCTGAAACACAGGGTGCTGGGCGATGGCTCGAAAACGGGCTATGTGATACGCGTACCAATCGATCCAAATCACGACGATCCGCGTCCGCGCGCCGGCAAGCTTCCGCGATTCGACGGCCGCCGCGGCGGAATCGGATAAGGTGGCGCTCCCCAAGTGATGCTCCTTCCTCTAGGCGGTAACCGCTACTTCGGCTTCCAGGGCAACGTCGGCCGGTATTTCCAGAGACGTCGTCTTCTTATACCCGGCAATTTTCCAAACAACCCAGACCGGAATGGAAAGTTCCAGCAGGCGGAAGATCACCGCCTCCATGGTCTGCATGACAAAGTAAATCGAGAGTGCGGCCATGATTGTGTATTGCGCAATCCAGGGACCGCCCTGTAAGTGGGTTTTCCTCCAGGCGCGCGCATAGAGCTGGCCGAGAAGGAACAGCACCGGCATGTTCAGCCACCGGAACTCCAACCACAAGTCGGCAATCAACCCCGGCGCCGAACCCTCCGCGCCTTCCCATCCCAGGGTCTCGGAAAACCCCTCGCCGGTTCCGGCGTTGTGGGTCATCTCGGGAAGCCCGAAATCCTCATACTTGGTGGGCCATATGGAGTGCGGAACCGGGCGCACCACAATCTGCGCCAAGTACCGCCGGCCCCAGTAAAAGTAGTGGCGCTGCTCGGCGCTGAGGATGGAGCCCGCGCCGTAGATAAACTCGTTTCCGGTATCGGGCTTTTCGACGATGTCGCTGACATCGGTAGTGAGTTCCTGATCCGATCCAAGATAGATCTGCTGGCGGTTGGTGACCAGGAAGAGAAGCAAGAATCCGAGCAGCACTCCGGCCGCGCCCGCCGCCACCAACGAGGGCCGTTTCTGGCGGTACATGAACCAACCCATCGAGAGCGTCACCATGATCATGAAAGTGGGACCGCGCCGAGAGGTGAGCGCCGCCTGCAGCATCCAGGGGGTGAGAAACCCGAAAGCCAAAACCCCCAGCGCGGGCCGGAAACCGGCGCCGACGGCCGCGGCGATGATCAACATAAACGCCGGATACATCATGAGGGACGCGTCGCGCACGTAGCCGTTATCGTCCCAACCACCGCTATAAGCGGTGCTGAATGCATCCGTAAGGCCACCCACATTGACAATGGCCATGGACCATGCCGCCACGCCGATCAGGCCAACGACGACTCCCGACACAACCAAGACATGCACGGCTCTCGCGGAAATCGGTTCGGCCGGGCGCACCTTTGGCAGGCGGCATCCGATGCTCAAGCAACCCAGCACGAAGAACACGATTCCGACGAGGTTAATCGACTGCACAAACACCAGCTGGTCCTTATCGAAGAACCCGTCCAACCCCCCGCTGGCGTTGAGCTTCAGGGGCATCCATGCATACATGAAGAGCATCATGGGACCGATGAACATCAGCGGATGGAACACGTCGCGGCTTCCCGCGTAGGCGTAGGCCATGCCAAGCGCAACAACCCCGATGGATGCCCAGATCAGAATCTCAAACATACTGGTGAGCCCCGGCCCGCTGCGCCGGTTGCAGAATCCCCGACACGACTTCCCTTACGCTGTGGCGAAAACGGTCCCACGTGAAATACTCGGCGCGCCGGCGGGCCGCCTCCCCCATGGTTACGATCCGCTCCGGGTGCCGCAAGAAATACTCGATGCATGTGGCCACTTGGGCGCTGTTACCCGGGTCCACGACAAAGCCCTCTTTGCTGTGAGCGATCAGGTCGGGAGCAGCCGTGCTTGTCGTGCTGATAATCGGCAGTCCGCTGGCCATGGCCTCGAGCAGGACATGCCCGAACCCCTCGGCCAGCGACGGGAAAACGAAGATGTCGGCCGACTGATAGGCATCCAACAACTCGCGCGAGCTGGCCGAGGGACGCAGCCGGATCGGCGTTCTGCTCCGCCGAAACAAATCCAGGCCGTCCACGGCCCGCCCGCACACCGTCAGCTCCACGGAACCGGGAGGCAGCATATTCACGGCTTCGAGGAGATAGGTAATTCCCTTGCGCTGCCCCAGCGTGCCCACAAACAGCAACTGCAACGGGCGGCCGGTAACCGCTCGGCCCTTGCGCGGCGCGAACCGATTGAGGTCCGTGCCGTAGGGAATCACGTGAATTCGCGCCGCCGGGGCTCCCGCTTCCACCAGCGTCCGCTTGCTGAACGACGACGCCACCAGCCAGTATTCCGGCATGGCCGATTCCTCAACCAGGCGATTGAAATCCGCTTTGGGCAGCGCCAGCTCCCACTCCTTATCGAGTGAGGCGGCGCACTCCGGATGCAGGGAGCGCTCTTCGAGCAGAATGTCGCGCACCGCGCCGGGATGGGGATGCAGTTGAAAGAGCATCCGGGGCTGCTCGCCGGTATAGCCGCCGAAAGCGCTGTGGCCGTAATAGCTATAGCTCAATAAGGCGGCTTTACGCTCGGTGGCCAGTTTCCCGGCCAACTTCCCCAGTTCCCTATCGCAGTTTCGAACCGCATCCCGCTGCCGCTCGAAGGCGACCAAGCGCGACTTACTCAAGCCGAGCGAATACAGTCCGCGCAGCCAGCAAGAAACGACCTGCCTGGAAGGCAGGGACGTCTCGTTCCTGCTCCGCAGGGCGCCAACCTTTCGGGGAGCAAGGCGTTCGACCGCCCTTGCCCAGCCACGGTCCGCCGGCCAGTAGAGGTCGGTTACCAGGGCCTCCAGCATTCCGCCTTCGCTCAAGGCGCGCGCAACCTGGTAGTTATCCCGAGCGCCGCGATGTACAGTGACCACTTTCATGGAGAGATCCGGTTTCACAATAAGTCCGAATAGAGTTCGTGCAATCGCGCCGCGGAGACGGACCACTTGAACTTCTGCGCGTGAATTTTACCTTTTGCGATCAGCCGGTCGCGAAGCGCGGCGTCTCCCGCGACCGCATCCAGCGCATCGACGTTCTCGCTCACTGAATCGGGATCGACGAGCACGGCGGCGTCTCCCGCGATTTCCGGAATCGAGGTAGCGTTGCTCGCGACAACCGCCGCCCCCGAAGCCATCCCCTCCAGGACCGGCATACCAAAGCCCTCATATCGGCTGGGAAACCAAAGCGCCCGAGCGCCCTGATAGAGCGCGTGCAGTTCGTCGTCGTCCACGAAACCAGTAAACTGCACCGACTGGCCGAGGGCTTCGGCCTGCACCTTCAACCGCGGGTCGCAATGTCCGGCGACCACCAGCGTTAAGTCGCGACGGCGCTCGGAGAGAATCGGCCAGGCTTTCAGCGCCAGGGCCGCGTTCTTGCGATAATGCAGCCCGCCGGGGAACAGAATATACGGCTGGTTGCTTAGTCCGCTGCGACGCAGGAAGTTCTCCGCAACAGGAGTGCATGGATCGAAGAATCGCGGCGACACCGCGTTGTGAATCACGCGCAGCCGTCCCCGGATACTCGGGAAAAACACGCCCAAGCGCTCCGCGGAGAAGTTCGAGACCGTGTGAAACACATCCGCCGTTCTCGACAGCGTCGCATAGAGAATCCGCCAGCGCAGGCTCTGACGCAGGTTGGCCAGGTTCCTCTGATGCGCCCCTTTTTCGAAGTAAGCGGCATCGTGAACCGTGACCACGAGCCTGGCCCTGGACTTGGGCACATACGATTCGCCGGTACAGTGCACAATCTCGGCTTCGGGCCAGTATTTTTCCGCTTTCGGAGCATGGATCAGCAGCCACTGCCGCTGTTGCAGCCCCGTGTCCTTGGTGAAGAAATGGTAGGGAAAACTGGTCCAAGGCTCCCCCAGATTATCGATCACGGACCGATAATCCCCGCGGTCCGCGAGGATGCGGACATTCACGCCCTTCCGGAGGGCCACGTGCTCGGTCAACTGGCGCGCCACCCGGCCGGCCCCGGTGGAACGATAGATGTTCCGCATGTGCACGAACATCAGAACGTTGATGGTCCGGCAAGCAACGGACTCGGCGCCCGCGGCGAGCGTGGAAATCCGGCGCTGGCTGCTTGTGACCATAGGATATAGATTCGTCCTGGGGACTTAAGTGGCAGACCGGGCCCTGCCGGCGGTCTGCAATCGTACTAGTCCAGACTGGCAAAGAGAAGCCAGCCGTAGCGGCTTCGGCAACACGCCGCAGCGTTGCGCCCGCCGTACCAGAATCAGCGTCGCCGCTGCAGTCACTCCGAGAATCAATGCATCGAAACCAATGGTGTAAACCCGGTGCGCCGCGCGCATCCAGGCAAGCCCGGCAATGGCCAGCGCGGTGACTGTGTCGAGGACCGCAAGCGATGTCACTCCGGAAGGGAGATGGCCCAGTTTCCGCAAGCAGGCGAGCCCGAGGAACATCGAGATTACGTGAGCCGTGAACAGAATCGCGGTGGCGGCGATAGCTCCTCCCGCAGGCACGAGCAGGGTTGCGGTAATCACCACAAAAATCGCCCAAACCCCATTGGTAAACCCAGACCACTTCAGCGAAACAAACGTCAGCCGCGAAGCCGCCGGCGAGACGCCGAAATGTACCAGGAGCGTGGTAATCGCGAGGACGGCCGGCAATTCCGCGCCCCCATAGCCCCTGCCATACATGTGGCCCGTTATCAGGGGAAGCGCCACCACGGCAGCCCCGGCGCACAGCGTCGAAAGGACGCTGGCGGCGATCGAGCTGACTTCAATTACCCGGTTCGCTCCGCCGAAATCCCGCGATCCCTCATTGGTGAAGAACGCCAGATTGCCTTGCTGAACCAGGCTCGGCACCAAAGAGGAAAAGTTCCGTAACTGCGTCGCCACCGTGTAAAACGCCACCTGGAGAAGGCTGGGGTCTCCGCGCGCCACCAGCATGGCGGTCCACCAGCCGGAGGCGTTCATTCCCACGACGCCAGCGAGCTGCATCATCCCGAACCGCCAGACACGCCCCAACGATGCAGGCTCGATCTCGCGTACATCTCGTCTGGATGGCCGGGCCTTGGGCTTCCATACGATCAGGACGACGGCTACCGCAACAGCGGTGAACAGGACGGCGGACTGCCCCGCGATCATGCGGGTGGGACCAAACCTGGCGGCCGCCGGCACCACCGTCAGCAAACCGAATCCCATCAGCGAAGACAATACCAGGATGTGGGCAAAGTTCCGCGTCCCGATGAATACGCCCCTGCAACATTCCACAAGGACAAATGCCGCCGCTGAAAGAGCGGCCACCTGCAACGGCCCCGCCAGCTTCGCGTTCCGCAGGATTATCCTCGCCATGGGCCCGGCGCCGACCCAGAGCGCGACCACGGCTACGAGCGCCGAGATCAGGCCAATGCTGCCCAGCGATCGGATGGTCCGTCGATACCCCTCGGTCCCCGGCGCGTGCTCGGCGATGAACCGCGCCGAGGTTGTCCCGATTCCAGAACCCGCATACCAGGCGACATTGTTAGCGGCCATCAGCGCCACCGAATAGGCCCCGAATACCTCTACCCCGCCCCATCTTGCCGCCAGGACGTTAGAGAGAAAGCTTCCGCCGCGTTCGATGGCCAACGCTACGCCCAGTCCCCCGACCGCTGTCATCAGGGATCCAACCAAGTGCGGGGTGCGCGTTGTGCGGACGGCCTCAACGTCTTCCAGCACGACTGGCGACGAATCGGGCATCTCAGCGGCTGCTCCTCGTAGGTTACTCATTGTCTGTGCGCGTACGACGGCCCATAGGCCCCGTATCTCGAATCCTTGGTCGCATTCCAGTCGTTCAGAATCGTACCTACCACCGGTATACCGTCTTGCATCAGGCACTCCCGCGCAGCCAGCGCTGCGTCGCGCGTGGTGCGGCGGGCGCGCAACACCAGCAACATGCCGTCCGAAAGCCAACCCAGCACGCGCGCGTCGGAGACGTTGAGCATCGGGGGACTATCGATGATGATGATCTCGAAATCGCGCCGCAGGCGTTCCAGCAGCACGCGCATGCGGCCCGAATGCAGCTTCGTCGAAATCCCTTCGAATGCCGACGTGGTTGGCAGAACCCATAGATTCTTCACTTGCGTCTCGAGGACGGAATCGATGAGCGTGTCGCGGTCGATGGGCGCCGTGCTTTCCAGGATGTTCGCCAGGCCGCCCGTTTCGCTGTTGACTTCCTTGCTGAAAATATCGTGCAGCCGGGGCTTACGCAGGTCGCCATCCACCACCACTACGCGCCGTCCGATCTGGGCCAGTGAAATGGCCAAGTTGGTTGCGACCGTAGTTTTCCCGTCGCCGGGTTCCGGGCTGGTCACCACAATGACCTTGGTAGAGAAGCGGTTTCCGGTGGCAAACAGCAGCGAGTTCATGGCGCCGGAAAACGCTTCGGCCAGATTCGGCGGATTCCGAAGCCAGGTGGCCAAGGCGATCGAACTGGACGGATTGTATTTCACCAGCGACGAATGCCCGTTGGGTTTCGGCGCCTCATCTCCAACCAGCTCCGCAATCGTCTTTGTGGGCAATTGTTTGGAGCGAGCGAGGAGCAGCTTCAAGGTGCGGCTTTTCACCGAGGGAATCACGCCCAACTCGCGCAACTGCAGCACCACGGAGGCCTCTCCCGGGCCGTGCAAGGTACGGTCGGCGCGCAGACGAAGGAACGAGAAAGCAAATCCGACGGAGACTCCGCAGAACATCCCCACCACCACATTCAGCGCCTGGCTCGGGGAGTACGGGCCAAACGGCGCGACCGCCTTATCCACCACGTTGATCGTGCTGGTGCGCAGGGCCGTCGCGAACCCGACTTCGTTCACCCTCTGCAGGAGCGTATCGTAAAGTTTCCGCTCTGTTTCCGCGTCGCGCTTCAACATCATGTACTGGACGCCGCGGTCGCCGCTTCCCTGCACTTTGGCTTCCTCGTCCATGTAAGCCTTTTCGATCATGGCCTCGCGGCGCAGGGCCGAATCGTAGCTCACTTGCAGCCGCTTCACCAGGTCGCTCTGCTCTCGTACGATGGCACTTTCGATTACTTTGATCTGCGATTCGATCTGCCGGTAGTCGAAATGCTCGGGCGTTTTGGTTTCGGCGACTTCCGCCAGTTGCCGCTTCAACTCCGTGAGGCGCATGCGGTACTCGCGCAAGGGCTCGGAGTCCGACGCCATTTGTTCAGCCGAAGACACGGCGGTATCATACTCCGCCTGCTTGGTCATGCGATCCTGCTGGGCGGTGGTCAACTGCGCCGCTAATGCGCGCAACTTACCCTGCGCCAGGTTCTCTCCATCGGCGTCGATGATGGTGGCCGATTGTCTGGCCGCGTCTTTCAGACCCTCTTCCGCGTCGGTCAGCTTCTTTTTCACTTCATTGAGCTGGCTCTGCAGGTATTCCTGGGTTTCTTTGGTGCTGTCGTAACGGGACTGGGCGTTGTACTGTTCGTAAGTCTGCGCCACGCTGTTGCATACATCGGCCGCCAGTTGGGCGTCCCGCGCGGCGCACAGAATCTCCACAATGCGCGTATTGCCCATGGCCCTGACCTTCACTCTTTTCGAGGCGTCGTCCAGGATTTGCTTTCTGGGAATCGTCGCCGGATCGAGCAGGCCCAGGGCCGAACGCCAGAACGGAACCGCCGGGGCGTGTCCTCCCGCCACCGGCTTGGGGACGGGCAGACGGTCAATAGCTTGTTTGCGCAACATGTCGCTCTGCAGTATCTTGATCTCCGTTTGCAGATAAGATTCCGGCAATACGCTATCCGTTGTACTCATCGCCGAACCTTCCTTGGCGCTCAGAAGGTTCTCATTCAGGCTGCGAATATCCAAAACCGTGCGTGCCTGGTACATAGACGGCTGAAGCGCGGCGACCAGAAAGCCGAGTCCCCCGCCGGCCACAGTCAAGAGGACAATCCATCCGAAGTTGGCGCTGATCACTCGCCAATATTCGAATAGCTGTCCCTCAGTCTCGACCGGCGCCGACCAGGACCCCGGCATTGGTTGCGCGGGCGCCCGGCTCCTCTTGGGAGCGGGCACGGGCGCCGACTGGCTGCCCGGGGACTGCGGCGCAGGTCTATGTTGGGGCGTTAGGTATCCCATAGAGTTAGTAATGCATCGCCACTCCCGTGGCGACCTGAAGCAGAGCCTCTATCGTGCGGACTCCGGCAGACTTGGCCGCGCTGTTCGGGATGAATAGAATATCGTTCGGACGGAGAGTCACATCCTTGGCTTTTCCGGCAAGGATCGCCTTCAGATCGACTGGGGTCTGAATTGCCTCGTCGTCGGCGTTCGTAGACCGTCGAAGGATGCGAGCGTTCTTAGGGGAGGCGCGGGCGTCCAGCCCTTCCGCCAGGGAGAGAGCCTGCAACACGGACAGGTTGGGCTTTCCGCCCAACGGGAAACCGCCGGCGCGCTTCACATTCCCAACCACGTAAACCACTTCGGCCAACGGAATCGAAATCACGTCGTGCGGCTGCACCAGAATGTTCTCCTCGGGATTCCGTTCGTCCATCAAACTCTTGAGGTTGATGTCCGCGATGCTCTCCCCCGAGGCGCTTTCGTGCGCGGTTGGGTGCGGAATCGGCCCATACTCCTTCGCTCGGGTTATTTTTACCAATGGTCCGGCGTCCGTGCGAACGCCGCCCGAGGCGGAAAGCACCTCGAGCAGCGTCATCCGGCCACGCACCTGGCGCACTCCCGGCGTGCCCACCGCGCCGATGACCGACAGTGTCTCGAGGTGCAGACCGGAGATGCTCAGGGCGACATCGGGCTCCCTGTAAAAAGTGGTCAGCTTGGTCGAAAGCAGCGCTTCCGCCTGCCGCACGGTGCTCCCGGCCACGTGCACCCGGCCAAGCAGGGGGCAGTTGATCTCGCCATTCTGATCGATGTGGAAGCTCTTGGCCGCGATTTCCTTGACCTGGACGCTGTTAATGGTCACCTCATCGTCGGGACAAAGAGCGTAGTTCTGCGGAATGTCCTGGGTAACCGCCAGGTTCTGGTAGCTCATTGCGGAGCATGCCAGAACAGCGGCCAACGCCAGACCTTTTACGAGAGTTAGAAACCGGGAGTTCATTCTGTTGTCCTTGACTTAAACCGATCCACTGTTGCCGACCCATAGGAGCCGATGCGCGGCGACGCCTCGCGCAGCGAGGTATCCCCGACCCGCTGCAAGCGGCGCGGCTGTTGGGCTCTTGCGCGCAGGCGAGGAGTCCGTTCTCCGGATCCGACACCGGCCGACCTCGACTGCGACTGAACGCTGCAGCAGGAAGACGGACACGAGTACCCGAAGCCCCCCCTTGCATTTGGTCACTACGCCGGCGAGCCCATCCAAGGGGCCACCCTCGATGCGCACCCGGTCACCCTCCCCGACAAACGGCCATTGCTCGACCGGAACCTTGGTTCTCTCGAGCACTTGCAACGCTCCAAGCTCCTCTTTTTCAAGCGGTACAAGCTCTTTACCAGCCCCTAAAATCCGCACGACTCCGGTGGTCCGAAGAATGGGAGTGCGCACATTCGAATCGAATTTGCAAAACACATAACCTGGAAACACCGGCTCTTCCACGACGACGCGCCGGTCGCTCCAGTCACGCAGCGTACGAGTCAATGGAAGACACGACTCAAACCCTCGAGCGGCCAGCGCTTGCGCCACGGCCTTCTCGTGTCTGGATTGTACGTACAGTGCGAACCAGTCAAACATCCCAGTCTCTCCAGCGTTCAGATGGGCAGGCTCTCGCCATCCTCGGACCCATCGCCGAGCGCGCCCCGGGCGACATAGACGGACTATGGAAGGATGGCTTTGCGCTCGCGGTAATCTCCCAGCATTGAAACGTCCAGCGCCCAAATGTTCTTCCATTATCGGGCCACCCGCCGGAAAGTCAAGGTGTTCAAATCTCGGCGCCTCTGAAAAAGGTGAGCGAAATCACGGGAGTCTCCCGATAGAGTTTATGGAATCCAACAAATAGATTTTTTGAATCCAAACAGCCCGCAGGCAGCATCGGCGCGGGGCCCATGTCATTGCAAACACGGGTCAGGCGAGGAGAGCCGCCGATGTTGCTGCGCGTGTGCAGCTCGAATTTGAAAAGTAACGCGAAAGACCGGAAAATCTTCGAAACCGCCGTAACAGATCGGGCAGTCAGAGCTCATCTAGCCCGCTTCTCGTTTAGCCCGTTGATGCGACAGGCGGTCACTTGGGAGTTGCCCAGGAAGTCGACTGTTGAAAACCGCAACTCCCCCGCCGCTTGCTTCATTGTGTGATTTGTAACGTTGCGCTCCGTCTTCCAGGAAACCCAAGGCGAGCCCTGTCGATCTCGTCTTTAATTTGGAGCCCGAGAAGTACTATCATGGCTATGATTTTTCCGAACTTCCGCGCTTTAGTACTAGCGCCGCGGCCTCCGAAGGCGGCGTTAGACTGTCTCGGGGATGCAACCCAACGGTTTCTGTCCCCACGTTTTCGGAATCGGCGTCGCCGGGACTGAAGTGGCAGGCGGCAAGGGTCCACTTTCCCGTGGCGGACTTTGGCATTGTGCATAGAAGCACTCAGTTTCATCCGTCCCGGCCAGTCGCATTCTGCTTCGGGCTTGACTTTCCACTGAGTGCACTTCGCGGCATGACGCACGCTCATGCCTATGATTGCGGTTGGCTCACTTTCCGAGCGTGTTTGGGGCGGTCCGCTACACGCTCCGAAGCTTGCTGCCGCAGCACGACTGACGCCCGGGCCGCCAGCGCGGTTTGGCTTGACTTTGAGAAACAAATCCGGATAATGAGAGTGGCCGTCCGGCGCTGGACGCGCCTCCGGAGCGGATTTGCGACTGGGGAGTGTGGCGGCCGGGTCGGGACTTGGGAGGCACGGCCGGCCGCAGCCGGCGGTCGCACCCTTTTTGCAGGTCAAGCATCGAACATTTGAGGACCGGCCCTGGCAGCCCGGACGTTGTACGGGGTCGGTTTCGAACTGGAGTTGCTGGAAGTCCCTATATGCGAAAAGCCTTAATCACCGGAGTTACGGGCCAGGACGGCGCCTATCTGAGCGCGTTTTTGCTGGATAAGGATTACGAAGTTCACGGCATCCTCCGTCGGGCCAGCACCTTCAACACGGACCGCATCGACCATCTCTACCGCGATCCGCACAGTCCGGATGCGAGGCTGTTCCTGCATTATGGCGACCTCACGGATGGCAGTTCCATGCGGCGCATTATCCATAAGATCCAGCCGGATGAGATTTACAATCTCGGCGCTCAGTCCCACGTCAAAGTGTCATTCGAACAGGCCGAGTACACGGCCGACGTGGTAGGGACGGGCACGCTACGGTTGTTGGAGGCTCTCCGGGATTATATCGAGGTAACGGGGCGCCCGGTGAAGGTTTACCAGGCGGGGTCCTCGGAAATGTTCGGCGCGGCCAAGCCTCCGCAAAGCGAAGCCACCCCCTTTTACCCGCGCAGCCCGTATGCCGTCAGCAAGGTCGCGGCCCACTGGTATTGCGTCAACTATCGCGAGGCCTACGGAATGTTCGTCTGCAACGGAATCTTGTTCAACCACGAATCTCCGTTACGCGGCGAGACCTTTGTGACGCGCAAAATTACGCGCGCTCTGTGCCGCATTAAGATGGGCCTGCAAAAGAAGCTTTTCCTTGGCAATTTGGACGCCAAGCGCGACTGGGGTTTTGCGGGCGATTACGTGGAGGCTATGTGGACGATGCTGCAGCAGCCCCGTCCGGACGATTTTGTGGTGTCCACAGGCGAGTCTCACTCCGTTCGGGACTTTCTAGACGAAGCAGCCAGCCACCTAGACCTGGATTGGCGCGAGATTGTGGACCTCGACCCGCGCTATGTTCGCCCCACAGAGGTGGATCACCTGATGGGCGACAGCTCAAAGGCGCGGAGACTCTTGGGATTCAGGCCCAAGGTCTCTTTCAAGGAACTGGTTGCGATGATGGCGCGACACGATTTAGAGCTGGCGGAGCAGGAGAGGACGTTGATTAAAGCGGGACACCATATTGCATTGCGCGGTGTGGCCAACGCATAGGATATTGTCGATGGATAAACAGAGTCGAGTGTTTGTCGCCGGGCACCGCGGGCTTGCGGGCTCGGCGATCGTGAGAAAACTTCGTGCGGAGGGCTACGAAGCTCTGATATTGCGTTCACACGACGCGCTGGACCTCACCCGCCAGGACGCCGTCGATGCCTTCTTTCGATCCGAACGTCCGGAGTATGTCTTTATGGCAGCCGGGCGGGTAGGAGGAATCCACGCAAACAACAGCCGGCGCGCCGAGTTCATTCGCGAGAATCTGCTCATTCAAACGCTGACGATCGACGCGGCATATCGCAGCGGCGTTCGTAAGATGCTGTTGCTGGGATCATCCTGCATCTATCCCAGGCTCGCTCCGCAGCCGATGAAGGAAGAGTATTTGCTCAGCGGCTACCTGGAACAGACCAACGAGCCTTATGCCATCGCGAAAATCGCCGGTTTGAAGATGGCGGAGGCTTATCGGTCGCAGTATGGGTTCGATGCCATCAGCTTGATGCCCACGAACCTCTACGGTCCCGGGGACAATTTCGACCTGGAGGGCTCGCACGTCCTGCCGGGGCTGATGCGGAAGTTTCACGACGCCAAGCTGGCTGGCGCCGCATCGGTATCGATTTGGGGAACCGGCACTCCTCTCCGCGAATTTATGCACGTTGACGACCTAGCCGGCGCCGCTCTCTTCCTGATGAATCATTACAGCTCGCCGGAGATCATCAACGTAGGCGCGGGCCAAGAGATCAGAATCTGCGATCTGGCGCGCCTGATTGCCCGGATCGTTGGCTTCAAAGGGGAAATCGTGCAGGATAGCAGCAAGCCGGACGGGACTCCGCGCAAGTTGCTGGACACCTCGCGGCTTCGCAGTTTCGGGTGGCAGCCGAGGATTGGATTGCAGGAGGGCATCCGGAGCACGTACGAATGGTATGCCGGCGGCGGCGCGTCAAAAAGTCCGACTACCGCTGCCGCGGGGCGGTAGCCGTGTCGAGCCAGGCCCGCAGTTGCCTTATCGGATACAGCGGCTTCGTCGGCTCCAATTTGGCTGCGCGACACTCGTTTACGGATCTGTTTCGCTCGAACAGTATCGAAGAGATCCGGGGCCGCCAGTACGATCTGCTGGTCTGCGCCGGGGCGCCGGCGGAAAAGTGGAAGGCTAACCAGCATCCGCAAGCGGATCGCGCGAACATAGACAGGCTTATCCGGAACGTGGCCGAAGCGCGGGCCGCGAGCGCCTTTCTGATTTCGACGGTAGATGTGTACCCTGTAACCCGCGGCGCCGACGAGTCCTACGATTGCGAGGGACTTTCCAATCATGCATATGGAGCCAATCGTTTGGTTCTCGAGAAGGCTTTTCGGGAGATCTTTCCCGAGGTTCACATCGTGCGGCTGCCCGGGCTGTTCGGCCCGGGCTTGAAGAAGAACGTCATATACGATTTGCTGCATGACAACTGCCTGGACGCAATCAACCCTGGAAGTTTCTTCCAGTATTACGACGTCACTTCTCTTTGGGAGGACTTACGAACCATTCAGGAGCATCAGTTAGATCTGGTGAATCTCGTGACAGAGCCGCTCGGCACGGAACGTATCGTCGATACGTTCTTCCCGCATAAGCAGGTGGGCCCGGGAAAGGGCGCAGTGGTTCATTACGATCTTCGTTCCCGCAATGCGGAGTTGTTCGGCGGCAATCACGGCTACCGGTCCGACGCGGACTGCGTTTTGTCCCGTCTCGGCGCCTATATTCGATCCGCCGGTCAAGGCGCAGCCGGGTGAAGCTGGCGGTTTCCAACATCGCATGGCCGGCCGCGGCCGATGAAGAGGCGCTGGCGATATTGCGCCGCTTTTGCATAGGGGCAGTCGAAATCGCGCCAACTCGGTTGTGGCCCGACTGGCGGGAGGCGTCGCGGCAGTCGGCTGAGGCTGTAAGGGCGCGCTACGCCACCGTGGGAATTTCGGTTGGCGCGCTCCAGGCCATCCTCTTCGGTAAACCCCAATATAAGCTGTTCGGGTCCAAGGCGGAACGCGAGGGGCTGGTCGAGCACCTGCGTTTCTGCGCGGAAATGGCGGGCGCGTTCGGCGCCCGGAGCCTGGTGTTTGGCGCGCCGAAGAACCGGGAACTGAACGGCCTGTCACAGGATACCGCATTCGGTCTGGCGCGGGATTGTTTCGCGGCGGTGGCGCCGGATTTTGAAAGGCACGGCGCATGCCTCTGCCTGGAGGCCAACCCGTCCCAATACGGCTGCCAGTTTCTCACCGACAGCTCACAAGCCGCCGCGATGGTGCGGAGGGTGGATTCCCCGGGCCTGCGGCTGCACCTGGACACCGCATGCATGCATTTGGCTGGGGAAGATTTGCCGGCGGCCGTGCGAAGCAACTTCGACCTGGTTTCCCACTTCCATGTGAGCGAGCCCTTTCTGGCCTCGATGGACTCGCCGGTCATCGATCACGCACGGGTGGCCCGCACGCTGCGCGAATTGAACTATTCCGGCTTGGTTTCGCTCGAAATGCGGGAGGCGGACGCGGCCGTTCCGGCTCTCGGGCGAGCCGTCGAGTTTCTTGCCCGCACTTATGGTGGAGATTTCTAAGTGAGACTTACCGAAACGATGGATATGTCCTGGCAGGCGCCTGCTTACGAAGCGCTCGAGTTCCGGCCGCGACGTTCCCGTTACAGCATCTGCATTCCCGTGATAAACGAAGGCAGCCGAATCACAGGACAACTAGCGCGTATGGCCGAGCTCGATCTTCCCGCGGATCTGATTATCGGCGACGGAGGAAGCACGGACGGCAGCGTCGACCCCGAGACCTTGCAACGCCTTCAGGTGCGAACCTTGTTGACTAAGACGGGCCCGGGAAAGCTCAGCGCGCAACTGCGCATGCTATTCGCGTACTCGATTCTTCAGGGATACGAGGGAATGGTCACTCTGGACGGGAACGGGAAAGACGGGGTAGCGGCGATTCCGGCTTTTTTGAAGGCGCTTGAGGAAGGGTACGGCTTTGTGCAAGGTTCCCGTTTCCTGCCGGGCGGCGGGGAATACAATACGCCTTTGGAGCGCAAACTGGGATCGATGCTGATTCATGCGCCGATAATCAGTCTGGCCGCTCGATTTCGGTATACGGATACGACGAACGGGTTTCGGGCGTTCAGCACGGCCTTTCTGACGGATCCGGCGGTGCAGCCGTTCCGCGACGTATTCGATACTTACAACCTGCATTACTATCTTGCAATCAAGGCGCCCCGGCTTGGTTACCGGGTAAAGGAACTTCCCGTGGTCCGAACGTATCCGGTTTCCGGACCGCTGCCGTCGAAGATCTCCGGAATGTCCGGCAAGCTCGAGATCATCAAGCTTCTTTTGCTGTCCGCCATCGGGCACTACGATCCGCCAAAATAAGGGAGGATTGGGAAAGACCGAAGCGCACCTTCCTGCCTGGGAAGGTGCAAGCCCGGACATGGGGCCATTGGTTGCCGGCAGAGCCCGCCTGTCCGGCATTTGGCGCCCGTAGGAGGGTGAAACGGTGATTTTGCTCGCCCTTCGCGCGCTCCGCTTCGAGTCACAGTCTAAGCCCGTATCCAAGAACACCAAAGCTAAGCCATAATAGAGGCTTTTAGGTATAGTATCGTACCAGGGGGGATTGACTTGCAGATCCATCGAATAGGAGAGGCGAACGCCGATTTGCAGTTAGAGTTTCGCCCGGCTCTCCGGCCTGCGTCGTGTCTCGCGGCAATCCTGGTGTTTTTCGCGCTTCCGGCGGGGAGCGCGCTGCCCACACTAAGCGTGATTCAGTTTGGAGCCAAAGCGGACGGTATTCTCAGGACCGATGGGGCGATGGTCGCTGGATCGCCGGTACTGACTTCCTCGTCCGGCTCGTTTACCGCTTCAGATGTGGGGAAGTACATCCAGGTAGTCGGGGCGGGGCCCGGGGGCGCCTCGCATGTGGACGGCTCCATGACCGAGGCGTCGGCGGTTCTCCATTCGCCCTCCGGCGCGTTCGCTCCAACGGATGTCGGGCGCGGCATCATCGTGCTCGGCGCCGGGGCGTCGGGAGGTAACCTGATTACCACGATCGCCGGCTACGCCTCGCCAACTTCGGCGCTTCTCAACGCTGTCGCGGGCCGCGCGGTGACTAACGCGCTCTACTACTACGGAGCGATGACGCTCGAAGGCACGATTGAAAAGGCGCTGAGCCCCACCAGCGTTCAGTTGAGCGCAGCAGCTTCGGCAACGGTTGCCGCCGCAACGTACGCTTATGGCACAAACGACCAGGCGGCCTTCCAGTCCGCCGTCGATGGGGTCGGCCGTTCCGGCGGAGGAGTCGTGAGCGTACCTCAGGCGACGGACTGTCCCGCCCATGCAGTTTGCGGTTACGTGATCGCCGCGACGGACCAGACAACGGCATCTGCCCCCGGGGCCGTAAAGATACGCTATTCCAACGTCACTTTCACTGGCCAGGGCTCATCTACTAGCTTGTTTTGCCGGGGGGCCTGGGCGACCTACTCCAACAGCGTGAAGTTCCCGAACCAGAACGCTACAATACGCGGCAACTGCCTGGCGATCGGCGACAATGGAGGGCCAAGCGGGGCGGCTGGGGAGTCGGTATCGAACGTGACGATCTCCGGGCTTCACTTATATGGCATGACGAACGGCAATACGTACAACACCAGTTTTGGCCCAACCGATCCTCCCCTGACGACCACGGGCGACGGATGGGATATCACTCATAAGGCGATTTACCTCTGGGAGGGGGGCGCCTTTTCAGATATACGCATCGATTCCGTGTATATCCAGGATTTCAAGGGGGAGAACATCTTTTCCGGCGGGTCCGCGGTGTCGGGAATGGTCATTCAAAACTCGACGATGACCAATTTTAATGGAGACGGCATTTCCGTGTTGGCGGCCGACCTTCAGGTTCTGAACAATGTCATGAGCAACGGGTCCAATGCCGGCGTGGAGGACGCGACCAAGGGTTCGGGCAGCGGATCTCTTGTCCGCCAGGTCTACTCCTCGAACACAATATCCTTGATGCCCCGGGAGGCGATCGTGATCTACGGCGTGGATGGCACGGTCCCATCGGGCACGGTCCAGATCCTTGGCAACTGCCTAAGCACCATCGGACAGATCAACGGAAGCGCGGCCCAGACTGGAATCTTGGTCATCGCGCAAGCCGGTGGCGACAACGTAGCGCCGGCGAACGTTTCCATCACCGGAAACGTCTGTCACGATTGCCGTTCCTTCGGCGTTCTGGAATCCAGTGGGAACACGCAAGTCTCCGCGAATATCTTTATTGTGGACGGCTTCAACGCCTACAACTTCCTTTCGTTTACCTTTCCGATGAATAATTTCGCCATTTCGGGCAATGTGGGATATGTAACGGGGGCGGGCCACTCCCTCGACACCGTTTATGCTCTGAATCCGGGCTACATGAGCGGGAATTTCGCATGGAATGATGTTACCGTGCAAGGCAATGTCTGGAACTTTCCGGGAACCTCCAACTACACCTTCTATACGACGCAGGGACCTGCATGGAACCTGGTCACCAGCAAGAATGTGATTTGGGCGGGGGACACATGCATCGGATGTACCTACCCGGATGTAAATCACGGCGTGGTGAATCTCTCGAAGTCGCTAACCATTGAGCCCTATGGACCGGTAGTTACCGTTACGGGCAATACGGCGTCCGTGACCGCGACCATCGACGCCAGCAAGGAACAGGGGGGATCTCAAGTACGGATTGTGAACACGGGATCATTCCCTGTGGTTTTTGCTTCGGACGCCAATTTGAGCCTGGCGGCTCCCGTCAAGGTCCTTGCGGGCGGTTCGGCTTCCTTTCGTTATAACGACTCGATTCGGAAATTCGTCGGCGAGTAAGGGGCCGTGCGGAGCAGGCGCACCCTCCGCAAGCGCCGACAAGCGGCTGTAGTCCCCCGGGCGCTTTTGCTCCTCCAGTTCGCCGGGGGGGTCACCGCATCTCAGGTCGCGCAAGAATTTTCCCTTCCCGCCTACGCGGCGCCCCAAATGGCCATCCGTCCGCCGAACCGCTTTCTCCCGTCCTAGCGTTCAGCAGCACACTTCTCCAGTTCCGGTTCCTCGGCCTGGAGAGCTTATGGGCGCCTCCAGGCATTTGACAATTCTCCACAGAATGTATATAATCGTACAAACGCGCCTTTTTGTCTCAAATCGGGCCCCTAATCACCTCCAGGCACGTTGTGGGCATGATTGCACTTTGTTCCTTGGAGGTGGCGGTTTTGTCCTGGATTCATCGGCGCTCGCGATGGCCCTCGCGCCTTTTCTTCGGTTTATCGCTCCCGTTGGGAGCTCTTCTGTGGCTGGCCTTTGCCCCGGCGTCCCAAGCGCAGATTAACGTCAGCGTAACTGCTTTTGGCGCGCAGGCCGATGGTATCCTGCGGACGGATGGAGCGATGAACGCGGGATCATCCGTGCTGACTTCCGCTTCCGCTTCGTTCACGACGCTCGACGCCGGCAAATATATCCAGGTAATCGGCGCTGGTCCAGGCGGCAGTTCGCTGGCCGACGCCATCATGGCCCAAGGATCCGCGGTCCTCACCTCGCCGTCGGGCAGCTTCAGCCTGACCGACGTAGGGCGCGGAATCGTCGTACTTGGCGCGGGAGCCGCCGGCGGCAACCTGATTACTACTATCGCCAGCTATATTTCCAGTGCTTCGGTGGCGCTCAATGCCCCCGCCGTCACAGCGACGAGCCATGCTCCCTACTATTATGGAGCCATGACACTGGAGGGGACCATTACGTCGGTACTCAGTTCGACCTCGGTCCAGCTCAGCGCTGTCGCCGCCGCCACAATTACGGCCGCCACGTATTCCTACGGCACCGACAATCACGCGGCCTTTCAAACGGCTGTCGATACGGTGGGGCAGGCCGGCGGCGGGACGGTGACTGTGCCTCAAGCAGCCTCTTGCCCCAGCGGCGCGGTGTGCGGTTACGTCGCGACCACCACGGACCAGATGACTTCCCACGCGCCGGGCGCGATTAAGATACGCTACAACAACGTTTCCCTGATTGGAAGCGGCCCGCAAACCAATTTGTTCTGCCGCGGCGCCTGGGCTGCGTACTACAATAGCGCGAAATTTCCCGGCCAAACCGGCACGATTCGCGGTTTCTGCGTCGCAATCGGCGACGACGGAGGACCGCTTGGCGCAGCAGGCGAGGGCATCAACAACGTAACGGTCTCCAACCTGCACCTGTATGGAATGACGAACGGCAACACCTACAGTTACAGCTACAGCCCCGTCGATCCGCCTCTGACAACCACGGGCGATGGATGGGACGAGACTCACAAGGCGGTCTATATCTGGGAGAACGTTCCGCATTCCAATATCGTCATCGACACCGTTTACATCCAGGATTTCAAGGGCGAGAACATCTATAGCGGCGGCGGCGCGATGACCGGCATCATAATCCGGAACTCCACGATAACCAACTTCAATGGAGATGGCATTTCGATGCTGGCGGCGGACCTGCAGGTTTTGAACAACACCATCAGCAACGGCTCCAACGCGGGAATCGAGAACTCCTCCGTGTCTTCCGGCGGCGCGGCCCTGATTCGCCAGCTCTATCAGGGGAACACGATCAGCAACTTTCCCCGGGAGGGCCTCGTCGTGGTGGGCGTCGATGGGGGCGTCGCCAGCGGCTCGATCCAGATTGTGGACAACTATTTCGACACCATCGCCCAGACAGATCGGAGCGGAGCGCAGAGCGCCATTTATCTGGCCGCGCAATGCTGCGGAGGCGACATAGCGCCTTCGAACGTTACTATATCCGGGAACACCTGCCACGACTGTTTTTCCTTCGGCAATCTCGAAACCTCGGGCGCCACGCTGGTTTCGAACAACACCATCATCGTCGATCAGATGAATGGAGATGCATTTCTTTACTTCACGTATCCGATGACCAATTTCACGATTTCCAACAACACTGGTTATCGGACCGCGGCTGGGGCCTCGGCCGGCCGCGGGTTGAACAGCATATATACCCTGAATCCGGGATACCAATCGGGGAACTTCGCCTGGAATAACGTGGTGGTTGAGAATAATTCGTGGAATTTGCCCGGAACGCCGAATTACGCTTTCGTTGTTACATCGGGCCCGGGCTGGAATCTTGTGACCGCCAAGAACATCATTTGGAAAGGCGAAACGTGTACGGGCTGCACCTATCCGGATATCAATCACGGAGTGGTGAACCTCGGGGCAACAGCCACCATAGAACCCTATGGCCCGGTGGTATTCGTGAACGGCAATTCCTCGACCGCGACCGCAACGCTGGACGCGAGCAAAGAGCTGGACGGGTCGCAAGTAGAGATCATCAATAGCGGCACGGCTCCGGTGGTCTTCAACTCGGATCAGAACCTCACACTGTCTTCTCCGGTAACGCTAAATCCCGGCGGCGGGTCCGCTGTGTTCAGCTTTAGCGGCGCTACGGGGAAATATTCGGTAAGTTCAGGGAGTTCGACGGTATCGGTGGCCGTGACGCCGGCGACAGCGTCTTTGGGAGTGGGCCAAACCGAGCAGTTCTCGGCGACGGTGAGCGGAACATCCAACCAGCAGGTGAGCTGGGCGATATCTCCCGCGGGCGCTGGCGCCATTTCTTCTTCCGGGCTGTACACCGCGCCGGCGTCGATCAGTTCGCTTCAGACCGTCACCGTGCAGGCGACAAGCAGCGCAAACGCTTCTGCGGCCGGAACTGCCAGCGTTACGCTGACCCCTGTGACCGTTACCATGAGTCCAACCTCGGCATCGGTTGGGGCGGCGCAAGGCGTGCAACTGACGGCCACGGTCACGGGATCGACGAACCAGCAGGTGACCTGGAGCCTTTCTCCCGCCGGAATCGGCTCCATCTCGGCTTCCGGCCTGTATACTCCTCCGGCCTCGATTTCGAGTCAACAGACCGTTACGGTCACGGCGACGAGCGTTGCGGATCCCACGCAGTCCGCCTCCGCGGCGATCACTTTGAACCCGCCGCTGACGGTTTCGGTAAACCCGCCATCCGCCTCACTGACCATCAACCAAACACAGCAACTAACGGCCGTAGTCACGGGATCGACGAACCAGCAGGTGACCTGGAGCCTTTCTCCCGCTGGAACCGGCTCCGTTTCGGCTTCCGGTCTGTATACCGCTCCGGCGTCCATCCCGACGCAGGAGACTGTTACCGTCACGGCGACGAGCGTCGCGGACTCCACGAAATCCGCCGCTGCCGCGATTACGCTCATCCCGCCCGTGACCGTTTCGGTGAATCCGCCTTCCGCCTCGCTGACCGTCAACCAAACCGTGCAGCTAACCGCGACCATTACGGGCAGTGCAAACCAGCAGGTCACCTGGAGCGTGACGGGCCCCGGCTCCATATCGGTCTCCGGGCTTTATACGGCTCCCTCGACGATAACCGCGCAACAGACCGTCACGGTTACCGCCACCAGCGCGGTTGACACTACCAAGTCGGCAAGCGCCGGTATTATCCTCAACCCGGTGGCCGTCTCCCTGAACCTTTCCAGCGCGTGGCTGGGCGGAGGACAGACGCAGCAGTTTGCCGCGGCGGTTACTGGAACCGTCAACCAACAAGTGAGTTGGAGCATGGCGCCGGCTGGAACGGGCAGCGTTTCCGCCACTGGCCTTTATACGCCGCCGGCATTGGTGATGACACAGCAGACCGTTACGGTGCAAGCCGCGAGCGCCGCCGACCCTACAAAGACGGCATCGGCGGTGGTCACGCTCTGCCCGGTAGGAGTATCCATTGCGCCTTCCTCCTCCGTCCTTCTGGCCACCCAGACGGTGCAGTTTACGCCGACCGTAACCTGGGCGATCAATCCACAGGTGAGCTGGAGCATTTCACCGGCGGAAGTCGGCGGTATTTCGGCCACCGGGCTCTACACGGCGCCCGCAGCCGTCAGCGCGCTGCAGACTGTAACCGTGATGGCCACCAGCCTGGCCGACGCCACGAAAGTGGCCACAGCATCCATAACGCTCAGCCCCGGAACCGGCTATGCCTATCAGCGCACGGTCACCATCGCTCACAGTCAAGTATCCGCCACCGATCAAACCGACTTTCCGGTACTGGTGAAGGGAGTTTATCCGTTCCTGGCTACCGCGGCCAATGGAGGCCATGTTCAGAACGCCAACGGTTATGACATCGCCTTTAGTTCGGATAGCGCCGGCCTTCAGCCGCTCAATTGGCAAATCGGGAGCTATGATCCGACGACTGGGACTGTAGCCATCTGGGTCCAGGCGCCTACGGTATCCCACACCACCGATGCCGTTCTGTACATGAATTACGGCAACCCGGCAATAGTCAGTTTTCAGGGAAACACGCAGGGAACCTGGGACAGCGCCTTTGCAGCGGTCTACCACATGAGCGACAACGCTCCAAACACCGTAGTGAGCGATTCGACCTCCAACGCAAATGTTGCGGCGGCGGAAGTCAATACCAACGCCGATAGCACGGTGGGCGAGACTGGCCCGGGTTTGCGCTTTAACGGCTCAAGCGACTATGTGAATGCCACTAAGTGCCCAAAACTGTCGATTACCGGTCCCATCACGATGGAGGGATGGGTGAACCTGACGTCCTGGCCTCGTAACGGATATGGCGGATTTCTGGTTGCCAGGGGCATGCAGTACTTCATCGAATTCACGACGGACAATGGCGGCTCGCATGGAATCGTGGTTGGAACCTATAATGCCTCCAATATCTTCTCGGGCACGGCGGTTTCGGTTAATTCAGCTTTCACCGGGGCATTCCATCATGTGTCGGCGACTTGGGATGGCTCAAGTTGGAGCCTGTATCTGGATGGCGCCCTCGTGGCGCAATCGGTCTCTCCGATGGGGCCGGCGCTCTCCGGCGAGCCCTTCACGATGGGTGGCCAGACTTATTCGGGCGGCATTCCCTTCCAGTTCCTGAACGGTATTTTGGGCGAGGTTCGCGTGTCTGCGTCGGCCCGTTCAGCCGGCTGGATTGCCACTGAGTACAACAACCAAAGTCAACCTTCGGCGTTCTACACATTAGGCGCGGAACAAGCCGGGTCCACGGCCCCGCCTTCCGTTTCAGTTGCCGTGAATCCGGCCAGCGGCTCGATAAGCGCCGGCCAGACGTTGCAACTTTCGGCCAGCGTCTCGGGATCCACGAATCAACTAGTCACCTGGAGCCTTTCCGGCTTGGGCGGCGTCTCTTCGTCAGGCCTGTATACCGCTCCGGCTTCGGTCTCTTCGCAGCAGACCGTTACCGTTACCGCAACCAGCGCCGCCGACCCCACGAAATCGGCCAACGCCGTAATCACCGTCAATCCCGTCACGAGTGGTTTGTCGCCGGTGACGGTGACCACGTGGCCTTCGGGACTAAGCGTCGTTGTGGACGGGACCACGTATACGGCGCCGCAGGTGTTCCAGTGGACTCCGTTATCCAGTCATACGATTGCGGTGACGAACACTCCGCAAGCGGGAGGGACGGGAATCCAGAATGTGTACAGCAGTTGGTCGGATGG
>Ga0181517_10001086_pt1 | contig 31665 bp, 24 predicted proteins | sample PEATcosm2014_Bin_31_FD_119748 | JGI IMG/M metagenome (GOLD analysis project Ga0181517, IMG submission 119748) | Peatland microbial communities from MTU Mesocosm Facility, Houghton, MI, USA - PEATcosm2014_Bin01_30_metaG | ecosystem: Environmental > Terrestrial > Soil > Wetlands > Peat | place... | reverse complement strand
GGCCATGTGCGCGGCAAAGGTGGCCTCGTCTTCAGGCTTCAACAACCCGTCAAGCGCGTCCGCCAGCAGTGTTTCCCAAAGCCCGCAGGCCGGGGAACTCGGAATATTTGTGCGCTCTGCCATCTACATCACCTCCCGTTTATTACGTTCCAGCAGCCGCGCCAGTTCCGCGCGCCCTCTGCTGATGCGGGACTTCACTGTCCCTTCGGGGATACCCAGCACCTGGGCGATCTCTTTGTAGTCAAGGTCTTGCAGGTCTCTCAAAATAACGGCTTCGCGCAGTTCGACTGAAACGCGGGCCAGAGCTTCCTGCACCATTTTCGCCAGTTCCTTTTGCGCGGCAGACTCATGCGGCGAGGGGCCGCGGGACGTAAGCCGGTCAATCGGCTTCAACTCCTCGGTTGACTCCCAGCCGTCGTCGAGCGAACCCGTCACCCGCAGGTTCTTGGTCCGCCTGAAGTTGTCGACCAGCAGGTTGCGGGTCAGGGTCGTAATCCACACCTGCAGGCTGCCCCGCGCGGTGTCAAAGCTTGAGAGATTGGAGTAGACCTTGAGAAATACATCCTGAGTCAGGTCTTCGGCATCGGTCGGGTTGCCCGTGAAGCGGTAACAGAGCCCGTAGACACGCCGATGGTGCGTGCGGACCAACTCGGCCCACGCGCCGGAATCTCCACCCATGCATTGGCGGACAATTTGGGACCAGTCGGTCTCCAGCGGACTAACCTCCAAGTGCGGTAGCCGGGCGGCTGGCGTGGCAGCGGGGGGCACCCGGGAGCCAACTTCCGGCGCCTCCATGGTACGCTGTCGCGGCAAAGGTGGCGCCGCCAAACCCATCTCGTTCCAGCGTAATGTGCCCACACATTGCATATTTCGTTAATACGCAGGGTTGGATTGCTTGGTTCCCTGGCTTCAGCAACCTGGAGTCAGTCTTTTCTTCTCATCCCACGACGATTGGATGCCTGGTCCTCATTTGGCCGCGCCTCGATCTGTAGCGCTGTGTATGACAACTTCGCAGCCGGGCGCACATCCTTTCGTCGGCGTTTTGACGAAAGGGTGGGATACCACTTCCCTCGCCCGCCACTTCTCCCAAAATCCGTGACCTTTCCCGGTCTGGAGCATCTCAAGCAGTGCGGCCCCTGAACCAATCCGGCCCAGGAAATCCAGGAGACCCCATGACCTGCACGCTTCCCCTGCGCAGCGCCTTCCTTTCCCTTTTCGTAGCCTCAGCCCTCTGCACCGGATGCCATGCCGCGTCCAAGACCCCCATCCCCGCTGCGGCCAACGATGCCCCACTGGCCCAGTCGCCAGGAAAACAGACCGCCGTCTTTGCCGGGGGGTGCTTCTGGGGCACGCAGTCGGTGTTTGAGCGGGTCAAGGGAGTGCTGGCCACCACGGCGGGTTATGCCGGAGGTTCAGCCGACACCGCGACCTACCCCCAGGTGACGACCGAGACCACCGGCCACGCCGAATCGGTGAAGGTGGTCTACGACCCATCAAAGATCACTTACGGCCAACTGCTGCGCATCTTCTTCTCCGTAGCCCACGACCCCACGCAGCTCAACCGCCAGGGGCCGGATGTGGGGACATCTTACCGGTCTGCTATTTTTTACGCGGACGACGAGCAGCAGCGCATCAGCCAGGCCTACATCGCGCAGCTTGACGCGGCCCACGTCTTTCACGCGCCCATCGTCACCCAGGTTGTGCCGTTGCAGGGTTTCTACGACGCCGAGCAATACCACCAGCACTACGCCGACAACAATCCCGACAATCCCTATATCCTGGTCTGCGACCGGCCTAAAGTCGAAGCGCTCAAAAAGCAGTTTCCTGAGTTGTTTCAGGATTACAAGGGGAAGTGAGGGTGATCCCGGCTTAGTAGCGGAGTAGTTTCCGCATTGCCGATTGATCGCCCCGAGCTCGAGAAGATTCGCCTCGATAACGGTGTCTTGCTGGAGACCTCGCCGAGAGCCTAAGCGAGCTGGCAGACACAAGATTCCGGCCGCTTAATTCCCGCCGGATAGCCCTGCCAGCCATGCGCGTTCAACCTCTTTGATCGAAAGGCCATACGCGGCTTCAAACGCCTGCGCATCACCGGCGCCTACGTGAGCATAGGCGGCTCGAAATTTGTCCATTCCATAACCAGCAATCAGAAAGTGAACCACCGAGCAGGCCTCCGGATAGGAGATGGGCGGGCGACTCGCGTCGCTCCCGATATCGTCGAAACTCAGCAGCTCAGTGAGGGGAATGTATTCGCCCTTGGCGCGACGCTCGCGTACGGCTTGGTCACAGGTGCGGCCGGGTGAACCCAGTTCGCGTAGCGCGTCTGCGCCGAGCGTTTCCGATGCGTACACAGCGAATCTCTCATTGAACATCGCTGCCGGATCGCCGATTTGGCCGGCCAGGACGTGTGCAGTTTCATGATAGGGGTCAAGTTTCGTTTGATCGCTATAGACTTCGATGATCATTCCGTTCCTGGCCAATCCTGCTCCCTGATGACCGGTCTCTTTCTCCTTCGTGGCTTCGTCGGGAAACAGTATGAGCGGAATCTTGCGTTCGAGGTGAACGCCCAACAACGCGGCGATTTGATCGAAGCCATGGTCCCGCTGAGCGGCGATGCGATCAATGTCATGCTCCGCTAGCGAATCGGGGTAAGCGAAGATCAAGTAATGCCTGCTCTCGCGCGTCTTGAAGGGTGGACGATCCAACTCGGCGCTCTTTGGGTCAATTGGGTAACGCTGCTCGAAGAACGGTTTGGTAAGCGTCGTGGTTCCGGCTTCCGTCACAACGGGATAGGAAAGTCGGACGCGCAAAAAACCGTCGGCCGAGAGGTGATCGAAAGAGTAAGGCACTTCAATCGATCGCCTCTCACCTGGATAAAGCAGATAGACAAATTGCTGCTGCCAATTGCGGAAATAGAATCCCGGGACGGCGCGCAGGTCGAGAACGAACGTCGCCATGGCTTGCGTTTTATTGCTGACGGTGACGTGAAGCTGGTTCTGCCCCCGGTCAATGATTCCGGTGTCGATCCGCTCGACCTGTATCGAGCCCTGCTCCGTGGCCGCCCCTCCCAGAATGGGCATGCAGAGCAGAAGACAACAGAGAAGAACACGCGCTGCAATGCCCTGAAACGGGGCGATGCCGGCGGAAAGCTGATTGTTGATCGGCTCCAGGCTCTTCTGCAGATTCCTCGACTTCGAGGCCATTTGTCCACTAGGCTTTCTTATCGAAGATTATGCGCTGCTGGCCGTCGTGGTTGCAATTCTCCGCGCCGGTGGTTTCATGAACTGGCAGGCTCGATATTCTCAACTGTTAAGCGGAAGTTATGCGTTTCCCTCCGCTCACCCCAACTTCACAAACCGGAGGGAGACCGAGTTCATACAATAGCGCATCCCGGTGGGCGGGGGGCCGTCGTTGAAGACGTGGCCCAGATGGCCGCCGCAGAGGCGGCATTCAACCGCCGTGCGCACCTCCATCAGGCTCCCATCCACACGCTCCAGCACGTTCTCCGGCGCGATGGGCTGCCAGAAGCTGGGCCAGCCGGTGCCGGAGTCGAACTTGGCATCGGAACTGAATAATGCGAGGTCGCAGCAGACACAGCGGAAGAGGCCGCGCTCTTCGAGGTTCCAGAGCGCTCCGCTGAAGGCCCGCTCCGTGTCGGCGAGGCGGGTCACACGGTATGCATCGGGCGAGAGCTGCTTGCGCCACTCGGCATCGGGCTTGATGAGGCGCGGGACGGTTACGGTTCCCGTCTTCTCTCCGGTTGCGGAGAACTCGACAATGGTGACTTCGGCGGGACCTTCTGACGGCAGCAGCGGGCGCGCCGCTGCCACGGTGCTGCGCCGCAGGCCCCAGAAGGCGGCGGCGCTTACGGCGCTGGCCGCGGCGACGATGAAGGCGCGCCTGCCGATGCGCTGAATTCGCTCGGACCCATCAGGCTGAGGCGGTTGCGGCGATTCTTGCTGATCGAGAAGCATGGTCCTTCCTCTTCTCAGCGCGGAATCCCCAGGGACACTTCGGCTCGCGGAGTCTTGCTCCAGCGCGTGTACCCGTTAGAGTGTGGCGGGGCGGAAAGGTTACAAATCTAGCCGGGATGGGGAAGAGTGAAGGTATCCCAGGTTAGGCGCAAAAACAAAGACGCGCCGAACCTGGGGCACCCATTCATTGGTACAAGTACGAGCGGCCAATGGCCTAGTAGCGTTGCAGAAACTCAGGTTCCACTGGGTTCTCGAAGAGCGAGGCTTCGCGGGTGACAATGGTCAGGCCCGAGGGCGTAACAAAGTAACGGCGCTTGTCCTCGACCGGGTCGTAGCCGATGACCGTGCCTTCGGGAATGTGCACGTCGCGGTCGATAATCGCCCGCCGGATGCGGCAATGGCGGCCAATGTTTACGTGCGAGAAGATAATGCTGGCGTCGACGTTGGAGTAGGAATTGACGCGCACATCCTGCGACAGCACGGAGTTGGAGACCGAGGCGCCGGAGATGATGACGCCGGCGGTAATGACCGAGTTGACGGCCATGCCGGAGCGGCCCGGCTCGCCAAAGACGAACTTGGCCGGCGGGTACTGGCGGACGCGGGTGCGCATGGGCCAGCTCTTGTCGTAAAGGTTGAAGGTTGGCGAAACGGAGCACAGGTCCATGTTGGCGTCGTAGTAGGCGTCCAGCGTGCCTACATCGCGCCAATAAAGCGCCTGCTGCTTGTTCTCGTCCACAAAGCTGTAGGCCATCACTTTCCTCTTGCCCAGCATGTTGGGCAGGATGTTGTGGCCAAAGTCGTGCTTGGAGGTCGGATCTTCGGCGTCGGCGATCAGCGCCTTCAAGAGAACCTCGGTGTTGAAGATGTAAACGCCCATCGAAGCATCCACAGCGTTGGGATTGAAGGGCGAGCGGAAGGTGGTGGACGCCGGCTTTTCCTGGAAGCCGAGAACGTCGCCATTCTGGCCCACTTCAACCACGCCAAGACTCTTGGTTTCTTCGGGCAGAATGGGGAGCGTGGCCAGCGTCACCTCCGCCTTGGTCTCCTTGTGATGCTCCAGCATCAGACTGTAGTCCATTTTGTAGATGTGGTCGCCGCTGAGGATGATGATGTACTTCGGCTGTTCGCTGCCGATGGAATAGATGTTCTGATAGACCGCATCCGCGGTGCCCATGTACCAGTTGGAGCCGGTGCGCTGCATGGGCGGCATCAGTTCGACAAACTCGCCCAGTTCCTGGGCCACAATGCCGGTCCAGCCCTCGCGAATGTGCCGGTTCAGGCTGAGCGCCTTGTACTGGGTGAGGATGAAGACCTTTCTGAGCCCCGAGTTGATGCAGTTGGAGAGGGTGATGTCGATGATGCGGTAGTGTCCGCCGAAGGGGACCGCCGGTTTGGCGCGGTCGCGGGTGAGCGGGAAGAGCCGTTCGCCGGCGCCACCCGCAAGCAAAACCGCAAGCGTATCTCTCATATCCATGGGAACCTGCCTTTTGCAGCTTCTTCTGTCCGGGTTGGGCCGACCATGAGGGAAGTGCCGCTATCCGGTACAGAATTTTCTCCGGTGATACTTTTGACGCACAAGTCACCGAACGGTGGAGAATACCACACACAGATGAAACTGGCAGCCCCCCGCCTGGTGCCCTATCCATTTTGTTGTCAACACCAACCAGGGAGGGCTGGATTTCTTGTGTTTCTCAATTTGGAAAGCGGGCCAGAACTGGAGGGCGGAGCACCGGTCATGAGGGGAAAACCAACGAAGCAAGGGGGATCCGGGGCCGAGAAGCGGTTTAGAGAGTTTTCGTGCTGAGTGACGGGCATTGGAGGCTTCCCACCCTTTCGCCAGAAAGAAAGCGAAAGGATGGGGCACGGAGCCTCTTGTTGACGCGAGAATCGAAAATGCTCTGGCTAGCGCTTTTTATTGAACTTGTACTCGACGCCTACCGACAGGACGAAATTGATGTCGGTTTGGGTCACCTGGCTGCCATAGTTGGTGCCGTAGCGCGTCATGACTGCATCAGGCGTAATGCGGAAGACCCAATGCGCCGAGCGGTTCAGGTCCATGTGTCCGCCAACGATCACCAGAGGCGCAATCTGGTTGTTATAGAAACCCACGTCGGCCACGTGGCCGTGCAGGCCGCCTTCAAACAAGCCATAGGCGCCGCCAGCCAGCACATGGGCAATCAGGTCGCCATGCTTGTTGTGGGGGCCGAGCCATTCAGGGCCTGCGGCAAACTGGTACTCCTGGATAAAAGGCCCCCGGATGTCGTAGACGTTGGGAGCAGCGCCACTGGTTCCCAGGTAGCCGCGGACAGTTCCCTCGGCGGCCCAGTGCTTTTGGAACCAGTACGAGCCGCCCATGTCGACTCCGCCCAGGTTAGCCCCTTGCAGCAGGGTGGGGCCGGCTTTGATGTGACGGTAGGCGGGTGCGACGTAAATGTCGTAGCGGTTGTCGTAGCGCACTTTGGCCAGCGGATCGGAGGCAATGTAGGTGCCATTGCCGGCGGTCGGTGAGGCGGTGCTCTGAGCCTGAATGCGGCTACCGGCAACGAGAGCCAGGGCAGCCACGGCAGCGAAAGAGGTAAAAAGTCTTACTTGAAGGCGCATCACTATCCAGCTTACAGGACCGCGCCAAGGGGGGACAATCCGAAGATGCCGGCAATTTGCCAGGCGCCGGCCCTTGGTTACGGTTCGCAGCGCTCGCTCTGGCGGGTCCATACCAGGTAACGCACTGTCTTCAGGGTCTCGATCACCGCTGAAGCCGCCGCGTCGGCCGTTGAACCTGGCTCAAGCGGAGGAGCAGCGTGCATGCGCCACGCAAGCGGTAACCGGCTAAAGATGAGCCCTGCGCGAGGCAAGTGGGCTGCTTCAGAAATCACCTCGGCGGAGCGCCAGCCGTGGGTTTTCATGATTCGCACCGCGTAGCAGGCGTTCTGGATGGTGTCTTTCGCTTCCGGTTCCACAAAGATGGCGGACTCCGGAATTCCCCGGGCGTGGGCCGCCTGGGCCATCACCTGCGCCTCGACAAAGCGATTGTGCGCTGCGCCGCCGGTGAGGATGAGCCGGGGCGCGACGGCGCGCTCGTATTCGTGGACGGCCTCGTTGACCCGCGCGAGCTGAGACGGGGTAGGGTTGCCGTCGTCGTCGGCCGGTGTGCCCAACACCACGATGGCGTCAAAGCGAGTGAGCACGGTATTGGCGGAGGGCGCAAACCGGCGGGCCAGCGCGCCCCATGCCAGCAGTCCCACAATCAGCAATCCGGAAGTCGTTGCCAGCCAGCCTTTCCAACCCAGATGAAAGCGAGGTCGAACCGTGGCCGGCTGGCGCCTGGGTCTGGGGTTGGGCGGGCTGGGTCTCCGTGTCGTTCGCTGGCTGATCAATGCTTGTCTCCCGGCATCCACTTTATCGCGGAAGCCTTCGCTGCTGAAGGCAGAAGCTTGTTTTGGCCCACCCGGCTCAGCCCAGTTTTGCCGATTCGCCCCACGAGGAGAAGACAAACTCGCTTAGCGGCTTGCGCTCGCGGCGAGCAGTTTCGCGTTGGATGAGTTGCTCGTTTCCCAGCGTTTCGGGTTCGCCCTGGTAGCCGAGCGCGATGACTGAGCCCAACACGTATTCCTCGGGGATTTCAAGCGCCTTGCGCAGCGCTTCATGGTCGTAGCCGGCCATCTGATGAGTGGTCAGTCCCAGCGCTGCGGCTTGCAGCGTGAGATACGATGCCGCGGCGCCCAGGTCATAGAGGGCGTAACCGTTGGCGGCTCCGTTGTGGGTAAATTTGGAACCAGCCACTCCCAGGATCAGCACCGGCGCAGAACCGGCCCATGTTCTGTTGAATCCCATCAGGTTTTCAAAAACCTTTGCGTGCGTCGCGGAATTGCGCGTTCCGACAATGAAACGCCACGGCTGCTCGTTGTTTGAGGAGGCGGCCCAGCGCGCGGCCTCAAACACCTTCTTCAGGTCGGCGGCGCTCACGTCGCGGTTCTCAAAGGACCGCGCGCTCCAGCGATGGTGAAATATCGGCAGCACCCCATCAACTGCGGGGGCCTTTTTCAAATTGTGAACTTCAACGGCAGAAAGGGCCACGAGAGATCTCCTGAGAATCAATGGTTTCGGTTGTTTGATTCCCGCGGTAGGGTGAAGGATTCCGGATTGGCGATTAAGTTGTTGCAACGGGTATCGCGCCACGGGCATCCAAGTCCGAAGCCGGGCGGGATTGCACGATTGGCAAGAGAAGACTTTTCGAGGAACAATCATGAATTCACCCACTGCCGCCGTGCTCGGCGAAGTCGGATTGCCGGCGCCGATCGGCGAACTCGCCGCCAAGACCTGGGACACGATTGTCGTGGGCGCCGGGCACAACGGGCTGGCGTGTGCTGCCTATCTTGCGAAGGCCGGCCAGCGGGTCCTGGTGATCGAGAGCCGTGTGCGCGTTGGCGGAGCTTGCACCATTGAGGAGCCGTTTCCGGGGGTGCGCATGTCACCCTGCGCCTACCTGGCCGGGCTGCTGCATCCCCTGGTTGTGGAGGAGCTGGATATGCCTCGGCGCGGCTTTGCGTGGATGCCCGCCGTCAATGGCCTCTTTGTTCCCTTCCTCGACGGGTCGAGCATTCAGCTCTGGGACGACGACGAGCGCTGCGAGGCTGAAGTGCGCGCGATGGCACCGGGTGATGTTGATGGTTGGCGCGCCATGAACGACGTGATCCGGCGCTTGCGCGACGCGCTACGGCCCGCGGACGGCCGCGATATGTGGATCGGAGAAGCGCCCACCCGCGAACAGATTGAGGAGCGGCTTGGCAAAGACGCCGAAGCGCGGTCGATGCTCTTTGAGTGGTCGATGGCCGAGTTTGTCGAGCGCTACCTCAACGATGTGCGGCTCCAGATTGCCTATCTTGGCCAGGGCGTGATCGGTACCAATGCCAGCCCGTTCGATGCCGGCACAGCGTCGATTCGCTTTCACCACGCTTCAGGCCGGCTAGGTGGAATGCCCGGCATGTGGGGCTATGTGCGGGGCGGTATGGGTATGGTGTCGTTCTACTTCTGCGATGCCGCACGCGAGGCAGGAGCGACGGTCGCCGCAGGCGTGCCGGTGGCGCAGATTCTGCCCGGCGAAGGCGTGCTGCTTGAAGGCGGAGAGAAGATCGCCGCGCGGGTGGTGGTCTCGAATGCGGACCCGCGCCAGACTTTGCGCCTGCTTGGAACAGCAGCCGATCAAGCGTGGCGGGCGCAGGTGGAGCGGGTCCCTATCGAGGGCTGCACGGTAAAGCTCAACGTGCACCTACGTGAATTGCCTGACTTTAGGGCGCGTCCCGGCGTCAATGAGCCCCACCACTACGGCCAGATCAACGTGCCGTTGACAAAAGACGAATGGAAGGCCGGCTTTGCCGCCGCGCGCCGTGGCGAGTTACCGCAACACTTATGGTGCGAGCTTTACTTCCAGAGCGTGCATGACCCCAGCGTGGTTCCCGCCGGGCAGCACACCATGAGCGTCTTTGCGCAATACGTGCCGTACAAATTCGCGCAGGGCACGTGGGACCAGCGCCGCGATGAAGTGCGCAAGCTGGCCCTCGATTCGCTGGGCCGGTTTTGCTCCAACATCGACAGTGTTGTGATCGACGCGCAGGTGCTGGGTCCGCCGGACATCGAGCAGAAAGTGGGGCTCACGGGCGGGCATATTTTCCAGGGCGAGTGCCTGCCACCTTACATGTGGGCCAACCGCCTCTCCTCGCGCACGCCGATGCAAGGCATGTATCTTTGCGGCGCCTGCACCCATCCCGGCGGAAGCGTGATCGGCATCAATGGCCGCAACGCGGCGATGGCGATTCTTGAAGATAGCGCAAAGAGCCCATTCTTTCTCCGTGGTACTCTGCCACCCACATGACCACCACTCTCGCCCTTCAACGAGGCATCCGGTTCCGCGACCTGGTCCTCTTCTACGTCGTCGTCTCCCTCGCCATTCGCTGGACCGCTTTTGCTGCCTCGGCCGGTCCCAGCATCCTTATCGTCTGGATCGCGGCGCTCATCGGCTTCTTCCTCCCCCTCGCCGCCTGTGTCATGGAACTCTCCTCGCGCCATCCCGACGAAGGCGGACTCTACGTTTGGGTCAGTGAAGCCTTCGGCGATTTTCCAGGCTTCATCGCCGCCTGGACCTACTGGATGAGCAATCTGCCTCTCTTCCCCAGCTTGTTGTACTTCAGCGCCGCATCGGCCCTGCTCGCCTTTGGCTCCCGCGCCCAATTGCTCGCCGCCAGCCCCAGCTACTTCATCGCCGTTTCCACGCTCTGCCTGGCTCTCATCACTCTGCTGAACATTCGCGGAGTCAACATCGGCAAGTGGCTCAACAATATCGGCGCATTTGGCAGCCTGTTGGCGCTCACCGTGCTCATGCTGCTGGCCTTTGCGTCCTGGTGGCGCTTCGGCCCCGCCACTCACTTCACCACCGCGGGCCTCGTGCCCCATTGGTCGGCCGGAAACGCCGTCTTCTGGTCCACTGTCTTTCTGGCATTCGTCGGCGTCGAGGCCGGCTCCGCCATGGGCGGCGAAATCCAGAATCCGCGCCGCAACATTCCCTGGGCAATTCTGCTCGGAGGCGGCCTCATCGCTTTCGGCTACATCGGCGGTACTCTTGCTTTGCTGGTTGCGCTCCCCAGTCAAGCCACCAGCGGCCCAGACGGCTTTGTCAACGGAATCCACGCCCTCACCGCGCATCTTGGTCTCGGCTGGCTGCTCGCTCCCATGGTCTTGCTGGTGGCCTTCAGCGCCTTTGGCGGAGCCGCCGCAAATCTCTCCTCCACCGCGCGCCTGCCCTTCGTGGTTGGCATCCATCACTATCTGCCCGACGCATTCGGCTGGACCCATCCGCGCTATCGAACGCCGTGGGTGGCGATTGCCGTCTACGGCGCTGCAGGCATGGTGATGGCGTTGGTAGGCCAGGCCGGAACCTCCGTCCGCGGCGCTTACGAGGTGCTGGTCAGCATGACGATCCTTCCCACGTTTGTGCCCTTCCTGTTCGTCTTCGCGGCCATGATTCGGCTGCAAAGCCGCCCGGTGGGGCCGCAGGTCAGGCGCGTTCCCGGTGGCAAACCAGTTGCCATCGCGCTCGGTTGCTTAGGTCTGGCAAGTACAGTGCTGACGTTGGTGATGTCCGTTGTGCCCGCCGACGACGAGCCCAACAAGCCGCTGGCCATCGCCAAGGTTCTGGGAGGAACGCTGGTACTGGTTGGCGCGGGCGTGGCTGTCTTCATTGGCGCGCGTCTCAAGGCACGCAACCGAGCCGCGTTTGCCATAAAAACTTGCCCGCCTTCGCCTGGCAATTAGTCCAGTGTGAGCGCCGAGTGAGGCGCAACAGCCAAGCTGAAGCTGTTGGCCGAAGATGGGACCGCGGCATGCAGCACAAAAGATCGTGCGGATCTTCTGCTTGGAACCTTCACACCCCAGCAAGGGGAGGAGCCGCTGTGATGGAGATCGTCACTCACTCGCTCTGATTCCGCGCATGCTCGCCCGAGTTCACGCGCCATCCACCAGATCTTAACCTGCCTGAAATGTTCCCCAATTCCAATTAGGTCACTGAATGCACCCCACATTCCAACTGGAATTTGATGCCTGAAGTCGCGCACCTCAGTTCGGTGCGCAGGAACAAGAGTGAGTCTCAGCATTACCTCAGGAGAGCCACAATGAAGAAAACAAAACATTTCATCCCACGCGGATTTGCCTTTATTCTCGCGCTCTGCACAATATTCGGCGGCCGCGCGCTGGCGCAAACCTACACCGAAGGCTCGATCGCCGGAACGGTGTTCGATCCCAGCGGAGCCGCGATAGCCAACGCGACCATCGTGATTCACAACGATGGCACCAACGCCGAAACAACCCTGGTTTCGGATTCGAGCGGATTCTTCAAGGCTCCGCAGTTGCCTGCCGCTGTGTATACGGTCACAGTGAACGCTGCTGGTTTTGCCCCGTTCAAGGAGACCAACGTCATTGTGCAGGTTGGCCAGACCAGCGCGGTGCTGCCCCATCTGGCCCCTGCCGGAGCAAGCGCCACCGTGGAAGTCACAGGCGAGGCGCCCATCATGAACTACGAGTCGCCGGACCTCAGTGCCGTCCTGGACACAGAGGCCATTTTGAATCTGCCTCTGAATGGCAGCCGCTGGTCCGACTTCACGTTGCTGACTCCGGGAGTCGTGGGAGATTCGAATGGCTTCGGCCTGATTGCCTTCCGCGGCATCAGCCCGATTCTTAACAACGTTGAGATCGATGGCGCGGACGACAACCAGGCCTACTACTCTGAAGAGCGCGGCAGAACCCGCGAAGGTTACTCCACCTCGAAGAACATGATTCAGGAGTTCCAGGTCAACACCGGCGTTTACTCGGCCGAGTTCGGGCGCGCCGCAGGCGGAGTCATCAACGCCGTCACCAAGAGCGGATCCAATGCCATTCACGGAATCGCCTACTTCGCTGACCGCGACAACGACTGGGGCGCGTACAACCCCTATACGACCAACACCATTAACACCACGCCCACCGCACCGGCGCCCACTTTCACCACCACCCCCTACAAGCCCAAGGATTGGCGCAAGGAGTGGGGATTCGACGCCGGCGGCCCGCTGAAGAAGGATAAGCTCTTCTGGTTCTACGGGTACTCCCAGTACCGCCGCAACTTCCCCGGCACCGGCAAGGCGGCTACGCCAAGTTCCTTCTTCGCCCTCCCAGATACGGCTCTTGCGACGGGTCAAACCTGCAACTACACCGATGTCATGAATGGATCCGCCATCGTGGACGGCGCGGGCTACATTTCCTCTACTGGAACCGCTGCCAGCACTGTGGACCAAATGGCTTGCGCACTGGCCGTTCGCCTCAAATTGACTGACTACGCTGCGGGCGCAGCCGCCTATGCCGGCCAACTGACCAACCTGCTCACCGATATGGGCGCCGTTCACCGTACCGGCGACGAGCTTTTGAACACGCCCAAGCTGGATTGGCAGATCAACGACAAGCATCACCTCAGCGTGCTTTACCACCGCCTGCGCTGGGATTCGCCCGGCGGCGTGCAGACGCAAGCCACCAACACTTACGGCATTGATGGTTTCGGCAACGATTATGTCAAACTCGATTACGGCCTGACCAAGCTGAACAGCATCATTACCTCCCGCATTGCCAACGAGCTCCGCTATCAGTTCGGACGCGAGTTGAACGACGAGTCGCAGCAGCCGTACAGCGACTACACCAAAAATTACCTGCAAGGCAACAACGGAATCACCGCGACGGGCGCCGGCGGCTTCTCGCCCAATGTGCCGGCAATCTCGCTCGATAACCCCTCGACCGGCGCCGGCATCACCCTGGGCTCGCTCTACTACGCCTATCGCAAGGCGCTTCCCGATGAGCACAAGTGGCAGGTGGGCGATACGGCCGCCTGGCAAAAAGGCAACCACTCCATCAAGTTTGGCGTGGACATGATCCACAACTACGACCTGCTCAACAATACCTACGAGAGCAACGGCGTCTACACCTACAGCTATATCGGGAACTACTTCGCCGACCTGTTGAACGAAGGCAACTCGAAGGGTGTGTGCAACAACGTGAGCACGGTCTCCTCACCCGGAACCGCGACCACCGACTACACCGGAACAGACCCATGCGGAACCTTTGTTCAAGGCTTCGGGCCCACGACCTGGGATATCTCAACCATGGACTACGGCTTTTTCGGCGAAGATCACTGGAAGCTGACTCCGCGGTTGACCGTGGATGCTGGCATTCGCTACGACTACGAGAGCCTGCCCGCGCCTTACTCTGCACTCACTGTGGCCTCTGGCGGATTCACACCGTATCTGGCTTCGACCAACGGCTTGTGTGCTGTTTACACCGGTCCCGGAACCTGCCCCGCGGCCGCCGCTGAGGCCAATATCACCAACCACCCCAGCGACAGGAACAACATCGGGCCGCGCCTTGGTATCGCCTTGGACCCCATGGGAGACGGAAAGACCACCGTCCGCCTGGGATATGGACTCTACTATGGCCGCGTCACCAACGGCGTACTCCTCAACAACCTTTTGAATACAGGCAGCCCGGCCGGCCAGTACGTATCGTCGACGTTTGCGCCGAACTCGATCGACCCTACGACCCTCAAGCCAAACGCGCCGCTGTTCCCGAACATTGTTGGCACAGGCACCTTTAGTGCGCCGACCTCCTACTTCTTTTCAAAGAACTTCCAGAATCCGCAGGTGCATGAGTTCGACTTCTCCGTACAGCGCGATCTTGGGCATGGCTCGGTCTTCCAACTCAGCTACATGGGCGCGCTTGGCCGGGAACTTCCCAACGCCGAGAACATCAACCTCAATCCCAATGCAAATACCAACACCACTGTGGGTACGTGCTCGGCCACGGTCCATACCGGATGTCCGAACGGCGTTATCCAGACCATCATCACCGTTTCCGACTCAACCGGCACGGGGCCCATTCCCAACGGCACCACCTTTGTGGTTCCTACCTATTCGAAGGGCTACAGCACAACGTCGAACCTGCTGAATCCGAATTTCGGCGCCGTGAATGAGTTGGTCAGCAACATCAACTCCAGCTATCACGCCATGGTCGCCGAAATCCAGAACAAGACCTCCAAACTGCTTCAGTACGACGTGAACTACACCTGGTCGCACGCCATCGACAACAACCAGAACGAGTCCACCACGACCATTAGCAGCGGCGCTTTCGACCCCTACAACATTGGTGGCTACAAGAACGGCGCCAACTATGGAAACTCGAACTTCAACGTGCCCAACCGGTTGGTGGCATGGGCAATCATCAATTCGCCTGAAATTCAGAAGACCGGCTTTGCACGGTGGATTGTGAACGATTGGAGTTTGAACCCCGTTTACCAGTTGCAAGACGGCTTGCCGTTTTCGGCGGTCATCGGCACCGGCTCCCCGGCGGTTTCTGCGTATTCCGGAAGCTGGAATGGCGCCGGAACCAACTACTGGCTTCCGGCCATCGGCCGCAACACCTACAAGCAGAAGCGGACCATGGTGGCCGATGTCCGTCTTGAAAAACAGCTCACCATGCACGTGTACGAGAGGCCGTACAGCCTTCAGTTGATCGGCGAAGTCTTCAACATCGCCAACCACGTCAACGTGACCAGCGAGAGCACCACCGCCTACAACTTCTCAGCCAACTCGAGCGTAACCAGCGGCTGCACTGGGCTCATGGTCAGCGGACAGGCCCAGTCGGAATGCTCCACCATGACCTTTGTTCCCAAGACCGGCTCCGGGGTCAACGCCAGCGGATTCGGAGCCATCACCAACGCCGGGTCCAACTTCGCCTACAGCCCGCGCCAGATACAGCTTTCCTTGCGCCTCGACTTTTAACCGAACGACGAACAAAAAATGGACGGCAGCCTCGGCTGCCGTCCATTTTTTTGATGCTCATCCGCGGATTCTGTCGAGAGCAACCTCTTCTCTGCCCGCGACTCCGCGTCTTCCCAGGTTCCTGCCTTTACGGATAGATCCGATGCAGCGTCCGGGCAAACGGAATTGTTTCGCGTACGTGGTCCAGCCCGCAAATCCAGGCCACCGCACGCTCAATACCCATGCCGAAGCCGGAGTGCGGAACGCTGCCGTAGCGGCGGAGGTCGAGATACCACTCGAAGGCTTCGCGGGGCAGCTTGTGCTGGTCGATGCGGCTGCTGAGCAACTCGTAACTTGAAACGCGCTGCGATCCGCCGATGATTTCGCCGTAGCCTTCAGGCGCCAGCACATCCACACAGAGGGCGAAGCGCGGGTCTAGCGGATCGGGCTCCATGTAGAAGGCCTTTACATCGGCCGGATAGCGGTGGACCATGACCGGGCGGTCAAACTGCGAACTGAGCCAGGTTTCGTCTGGGGAGCCGAAGTCGTTGCCGTATTCGAAGGGCGCTTCCAGGTGGCCGTCCTTGTAGGCCTGGTTCAGCATTTCGGCGGCCACGTCGTAACGCAGGCGCGGAAAGGGCGGGGCGATGTTGGCCAGCTTGGCCGGATCGCGGCCGATAACGACCAACTCCGGGACGCGATTCTTGAGCACGCTCTGAACAATGTGCGAGAGGAAGTTCTCCGCCAATTCAAGCAGGCCGTCCAGGTCGCAATAAGCCACTTCCGGCTCGATCATCCAGAACTCGGTCAGGTGGCGGCGGGTCTTCGATTTCTCAGCACGGAAGGTGGGGCCGAAGCTGTAGACCTTGCCGAGGGCGAGGGCGGTGGACTCGATATAAAGCTGGCCGCTCTGGGTCAGGAAGGCCGGGTCGCCGAAGTAGTCCACCGGGAACAGCGTCGAAGTGCCTTCGCAGGCGGCCGGGGTCAGGATGGGTGGATCGGTGCGGATAAAGCCGTTGGTATCGAAATATTCAGCAGCCGCGCGCATGATTTCGGCCCGGATGCGCAGGATGGCGGACTGGCGCGGCGAGCGGACCCAGAGATGGCGGTGCTCCATGAGGAAGTCGACGCCGTGCTCTTTGAGGGTGATGGGGTAGGGGTCGGTCTCGGGGACGCGCTGGATGACCTCGAGGCCTACAATGTCCAGCTCAAAGCCGCCGTGCGCCCGCTTGTCGGCGCGAACCTTGCCGGTGACGATGACGCTCGACTCCTGGGTCAGGCCCTTGAGGGACTCAAAGACTTCGGGAGAGACACTCTTGACGTGGGCCACACCTTGAATGGTGCCGGTGCCGTCGCGAAAGATGGGGAAGAGCAGCTTACCGCTCTCGCGCAGGTTGTAGAGCCATCCGCGCAGGGTGACGGACTGGCCTTCGTGCTGGCCGAGGGTATCGATGGTGGCCACGGGTGGCGCGGCAGGAGTGCTTGTGGTGGTGAGATCGTCGGGCATGGGTTTCCTTGGCGGCCGGTTTGGCCGGACTCTCTAGCATTGGCTGCATAGATGGCATCCGAGTAGCAGCAAAGCACCCGCAGGGGCTAAAGCCCACAATTCTCTGGCATTCTTCGGCACGACTAAAGTCGTGCCCTGTTACAAAGCCGGTAAATGCAACCAGTTCTAGGATAGCGCGTGAGCTTAGAGTGCGGCGGCCAAGGCGTCTTCAACGGTGGGGTGCTGGAATTGGAATCCGGCCTGGGTGAGCCGGGCGGGAAGCACACGGGCGCTGGCCAGGAGAGCTTCATCGGCCATTTGGCCAAGGGCGATGCGGAGTGCGAAGGCGGGCACGGGAAAGATGGCCGGGCGATGAAGGCGGCGGGCAAGCGCGCGAGTGAATTCGGCGTTGGTGACCGGGTTGGGTGCGGTCAGGTTGACGGGACCGGTGAGGGTGGGCGTGTCCAGCGCGAAGAGGATGGCAGCCACCGCGTCAGAAAGCGAGATCCAGCTCATCCACTGGCGGCCTGAACCGAGCGGGCCACCGAGGCCGAGGCGAAAGATGGGCGTGATGCGGGCCAGCGCTCCCCCTGGGCCGAGTACCACGCCAAAACGCAGATGCACCACGCGGATCCCGGCATCGCGGGCGGGCTGCGCGGCGGCTTCCCATTGCTCGCATAATTCGGCCATGAAGCCGGAGCCGGGAGCGGAGGATTCGTTGAGCAGTTCGTCGCCGCGGTTGCCATAGATGCCAATGGCGGATGCCACCAGCATCACCTGGGGCGGGCGGCTCAGATGGGCCAGGGTTGCGGCCAGCGCGCGCGTCGAGTCGATGCGGCTGGCGGCGATTTCTTGCTTGTAAGCAGGGGTCCAGCGGTGGGCGGCGACATTTGCGCCGGAAAGATGAATGGCGGCAGTAAGCCCTTCAAGAGCCGCAGCGTCTGCGATCAGCGGGGTGGCGGCAGGATTCCATTGGATCTCAGTTGACCGGGCGGCAGGCCGGCGCACCAGTTGCAGGGTCTCCTGGTTGCGCGTTGCCAGGGCACGGCTGAGCGCGCCGCCGAGCATCCCGGAGGCGCCTGAAAGAACGACTTTGGCCAGCGGCGGATACATATTCACAAGACGCAGAGCGCTTTGCCCCTGGTGAATACAGTAAGGCCAAACCGGGGCGATATAGCTTTGGTACGATAAGAAAAATTGTTCATGCGCACAACAGGGACTCGTATTGCATCTAAATATAAAACGGAGGGCCCGATGAGCGAACTGGCAGTGGTTCAAAGCGATGAAGTCCAGAAGAATCAGGTAGATCCGGAAACTGCAGAGCGGTTTATCGCAGAGAAGCACATCGGCGAGCGAATTAAACGGCTGCGGCTCAAGAAATCCATGGGCCTGGTGGAGCTGGGCAAGCATACCGGGCTCTCGGCCAGTTTTTTGTCGCAGTTGGAAACCGGTCGCGTGGTGCCTACCCTGCGCAACCTGGCGCGGATCGCCATGGTCTTCTCAAAGGACCTTTCGTATTTCTTTGAGTCAGAGCCGCACTCTGTGTTCAGGGTTCATCGCCGCAAGGAGCGGGTAAGGCTGCCGCAGACCGGAGTGGAGTCGCCTGCGTACTACTTTGAGAGCCTGGGCTACATGGTCCCCGACCGCGCCATGGACCCCTATTTTGCGGAATTCCTGCCCTTGACCAAGGAGTCCGACTCCAAGCCGCATCTGCACCCAGGGTTCGAGTTTCTGTATCTGCTTGAGGGCGAACTGGACGTTCAGCACAGCGAACACAAGTGCCGGCTGGAGGCGGGGGACGCCCTGTATTTCGATGCCTCCTCGGCCCACTCTTACCGCTGTGCGGGCAAGAAATCGGCCATGGCGATTATCGTCACCATGCACCAGGCGGCGCAGTTGCAACCGCTGCAGATGCGACCCGTGAGTCCGACTTCCGTGGCCGGGCGCAATCCGGGCGGGGGTCCGGCCATGCCGCCTCTGGTTCGCGAGCCCGGCAGCTTATAAGGTCCGGCCGGCCGCCACGGCCGACGCCCAGGCCCATTGGAAGTTAAACCCTCCCAGATGGCCGGTCACGTCCACAACTTCTCCGATAAAAAAGAGTCCTGGAACGGCGCGTGCCTCGAGAGTGCGCGCCTGCAAGACGTTTGTGTCTACGCCGCCAGCGGTTACTTCAGCTTTGGCGAAGCCTTCGGTGCCCACCGGGTGAAGTTCCCAATGATGCAGCCGTTGCTCACAGGCTCGGAGGGCTGGGTTCGACCAGCCTTCTGGCGCTCCCGTCTCCGCCAGAAACGCGGCCAGCCGCTGGGGCAGGACTTCGCGCAAAGCCTGCTTAAGCGCGGCCATGTCGCGTGGCGCGCCGGGTTGCATTAGCGCCCCAAACAGGCTGCCGCTGGCGGTAAGCCCCGGGGCAAAATCGAGAACCAGCGCTTCGCCCGGCCGCCAGTAGCTGGATGCCTGGAGAATGGCCGGACCGCTCAGCCCGCGATGGGTCACCAGCATCTTCTCCCGGAAGCGGCCCTTGCCGCGCGCACGGCCCTTCGTTTCGCCGGCCCATGCCTCGACCTCAGCGGCCACACCGGCTAACTCCGTCCAGGCGGCCTCTTCGCCGCCGAGCAACAGCGGCACCAGCGCTGGACGCGGCCCGATGACCGCGAGGCCAAACTGTTTGGCCAGATCATAGCCCAGGCCCGTTGCGCCAAGTGGGGGAATGGACAACCCGCCGCAGGCCACAACGAGGGCCGGAGCCACGAACTCTCCGGCAGAGGACGCTACGCAGAATTCGCCGGAGGTGGCCGCGACTTCAACCTGGTGTGCGTTGAGAACCAGTTCGACGCCGCCCAGTGCGCACTCGGCCAGCAGCATGTCAAGAATCGCGCGGGCCGAGTGGTCACAGAAGAGCTGGCCGAGGGTCTTTTCATGCCAGGGAATTCCGTAGCGCTCGACAAGCTCAATGAAGTGTTGCGGCTGGTAGCCGGCCAGCGCCGACTTGGCAAAGTGGGGATTTTCGGAGAGGAAGTTATCCGGGCCACAATGCAAGTTGGTGAAGTTGCAGCGGCCGCCGCCGGAGATGAGAATCTTGCGGCCCGGTTGGCCGTTGTGCTCCAGGAGTGCGACGCGGCGGCCACGCTGGCCCGCCACTGCCGCGCACATCAATCCCGCCGCGCCCGCGCCTATGACGATTACATCGAATTGGCGTGGGGCGATGGTCATGGAGTTCAATTCTTCTCGCGCACGAGTCCGCGATGCGATCGATGGAAGAGCTCGGATTCTTGAGGGAAGAGGTGTGCAACTTCCTTAGGCCGCAGCATCCCTGTTTACCAAAGCAGCTTCAGAACAAACTGGATCGCCAGTCCCGCCGCAATCGCGACCATGCTGCTGGTGAGTGTTCCCACCAGAAAATATTCAGCAAAGGCTGCGTCATCAAGTTCTCTGGCGCGAAACAATCCTTTGGCCGTGAGCAGAAATGCCAGCGCGTCGTAAGCTTGCATCGCGACGAAAGTCATGAGCATGAGGCGCTCGATCATCCCGATAATGCGCCCACGGTTGTACTTGGGAATTTGCCGGCTGTTTTTCACCCCTGTGTGGGCCGAACCTTCGCTTGGTTCGTTCAGTTCCGCAAGATTGCCGCCCTTGTCCAGCACACCACGCACAATGTTAGCTCCACCGCGGATGACGAAAACAACAATGGCCATCACAACGCATGCGGCCGCAACCTGGCGGGTCGCCGGCTCTGAACCAGCCGGTACTGCGGGAACGGTATTCTCCATCAGAGCGAGACAGCTCGCGCCGAGAATGAAGAGCAGGTTCGCGCCTATTTCAAATTCCGCGAGATAGCAGAAAGGGATTCTGCGCCGGGCCAGCGGCAAAAGAATCGCGAACCCCAGAGTGAAGAGTCCCAGGATGTAGCTCCAGCCCGAGACCCACGTGACGATACAGGCCAGGGACAGGCTTCTTGCCAGAATGGCCGCAAACCAATACCACCAGTTCGAACCGCGCTTTCCCGTTTCACTTGGCTTCCCCGATGGGTCAACCGGAAAGGTGTAGTTCGTGAGCACCCAGAAAAGCGCAAGCTTTGCGCTGAAGAGCACAAAAGCCAGATGGGCGAAAGTGAACTCCTGGAATTTCATTTTGCCTTTGGATTGGTGCCGATTTCGAGTATTGCACGCAGGGCCAGCTCTCCCGCGTGAAACGCATCCCAGCCGGCGGCTATTTTGTGGTCGGTGACCGCCTGCGGCGTCTTGTGGATCAGGTTGGCAATTTCGATCTGTGAGTGTCCTTCCCGCAAGTAGCCGATCACGCTTCGCTGCGCGGTGGTTCGCTTGTCCATGTGGAACGCCAGCAGGCGGGCAATGCCGTTGGCAACGCGGTCAACCTCTTCGCCGAATCCCGCGAACACCGCACCGCGCAGTTTCTCCGTCTTGCCGGCATCAATCGCCGCGCGGGCATGGTGCAGCGCCGGCCCATCCAGGTTGATAGCATATTCCGGAATTTCAGTGTCGATTCTTCCGTAGCCGACCCCGATCCGAAACCTTGGCAAGCCCGGCGCATTGTCCACGTCCCATATGAGGTCCGGCAGCACAGAGGCATCTTGCAAAACGCAGTGAAACTCATCACCCAAGGTAATCGCAAACTTTGAAAGAAGGGCTGGACCGTAGCGCGGATTCTGATTAAGGTCCTCAATGAATTTCGTGAAGCGTATCTGCACACGCATACGTTCCGCGCTTGAAAATTCCCGCGATCCGCGCATGTCTCCAATCACAGCTGTGTATTGCTGAGTGCTTCGGCGCGGTTTTGCCATGGAATCCATTTGCAATCAAGTATACAGGCTTGATTCTTCATAAATCAAGCCTACATACTTGATTACTACAACATTAAGCTAAAATGCTTAATGAATTAACTATCAAGCTATCAAGCTTTATTTCCGGAACTCACTCTCTCACATCCCGTCATCGCGAAACATGGGATGCGGGATGAGGCGGCGGTAGTCTTCCTGATGCGCGCCGTCCAGGCAGGCTTCAATGATGCGGTGACCGAGCGGGTCGAGCTCCGGCACCTGGAATTGCTTTAACTCGTGGGCGAAGAACTCCCGCCACTGACGCGCGCCTTCCTGGTAAACCTCCATGCCGCCCTGGATCTGCTCTTCAACGGCAAGAAAGACACGCGGAATCATGGAGCCTTCAATGCGCAGTTGGTTGGGAATGTAGCCCAGCAGCGGGCAGATGGCTTCGCTTACCTGCTCGCGGGCAAACTTGGCGCTGCCGCGGCGGGCAAGATACTCGCGGGCAATCCACTCGGCCATGAAGCCCACCTTCCACGCGCCAATGTGCTGGTTGGGCAGCAGCACGTAACGCGTCTCGGGCGTGTTGACGATCTGCTGCAAGAGCAGGTTAGCCTGGTCGACGCGGCGGCCGGTGGCAAAAGCCCAATAAGAACCCACGCCCTCCGACTGCATGGCCTTGGATTTTTGCGCCTGTATGCTGGGGTTGGCGTGGCCCCGCGGAGCCACCAGTCTCCACAACCATGCCAGCGCCGGCGAGAGCACCTGAATCATGGCCAGGATGCCGTAAAGCTGGCTGTCTTTGTGGGTGGGCGGGCAACGGACACCGAAGCTGCGCACGTCAACACGCTGTGGGCCGTCGAGAATGTCCTCAAGCATGCGGCGCGGCAGAATCACGCGTGGATTGGGGCAAGGCTTGCCGGGCGCATCTTCAATGTGCTCCCAGGTGAGGCAGGTTCCGCCGGGAACAATGTAGTGGTTGAGAAAAATCAGCGGCTCGGGCGGGTCGATGCACAGGCGCTCGAGCTTGGGCGCGGTGCCGTAGCTGTGGATGTGGTCTACGCGCACGAACCAGCCGTTCTCGGCATCGGCCACGGTGAGCCGGCCTTGCGTGCCTTTGAAGCCTTCGCGGGTGCCCTGGTAACTGGGATGCGCGCAGGCCATGTCGTCCGCGATGGGACGCAGGTGGCAGGCCTCGGGCAGGTTCAAAGTGCGCTGTTCCCTGGTGAGTACGTTTTGTCCCAGCAGCAGGCGGCCGTCATCCATGCGGTGGATGTGCTCGGTCATCTCGCTCTTGCCGCCGCCCGATGCGCCCTCGTGCATGAGGATCAGCTGGTTCTCATAGGGCGTAACCACGGCCACTGCGGCGCAGTGGTTGGTGGTCCAGCCCTCGCGCTCGCCAATGTCGAGCAGCATGGAATAGACGCCTTTTTTGGCGCTGGGGCCGGGATAGAGGTTGTAGGCGAATACTTCCTGGTGGGTGGCTGTGCGGTTGTGCACCACCACCTGGCGGCCGCTGAAATGCGTATGCCGGAAAGGCGGCGCCACAAACAGCACCCCGCCGGTGATTTTGAAGTTGGCCGGAACCTGGCTGCGGGGAATCATGCCTTGCAAGTCAGCCAGGGCCGCCGCAAAAAACGCCGCCTGGCGGGGCACGATCAGCAGTGAGCCGTAGCCCAGCGCGTCTGTGCCGGCATAAAAAGGCATGGCTACCAGTTCCTGCGTCTTGAGCCAATCCAGCGTCTGCTGGCGCGTACTGTCGAAGGATTCGCCGAAGCGCTGGTCGTACGTAGGCTTGTCAGTGGGCAAAGTGTCGCCGATGACCATCGCGTCTGGATCGCGGCGGCGCATGGCGGGGTCAGGAAAATTGATGGCCAGCCCGTTGCGCGCCTTGGTGATGACGGCTTCGGTAATGCGGCCCAGGCCCGGGGTCTGGAACGCCGCCTCGTACTGCCCGTGGTCGTCGCGGTTGCCCAGCGTCCAGTCGGTCTCGCCCGTGGCTCGGCCCAGCGCCCAATCCAGCAATTGCGGCCGGGTCTCCGGGGTCTGCACCAGCGGCGCCGCGCCCAGCACCTCGCGCACGTGATCGGGCAAATCGAGCTCGGCCCATAAGGCCTGGAAGTCAACAACGGCGTCACCTTGGGCGGCGGAGTTCATGTTTTTTCTCGCTTTCGGGGAAAGGGTACATGCACTCAAATCGCGCTCAAAGTGAAAAAGTGCACACCTTTTTTATCTCACCCACCACCATGGTTGGCAGTGCGCTTGGTCACATTATGAGACACCGTTCCACAATCAGCCTCGCCGACGATCAGAAACTCGCTCCGCTGCGGTCATCGGCCACCCCCGCGTGTGCCGCCGGAACCTCTTTCCGCCGGACCAACTCCTGCACGTCGTCCAACTTGTCCACCAGCAGAGCCACGCGGTTCGAGAGCGACTGTATCTCCGACTCGGCGCGGCGGTTGATTTCAAAGTCCAGTTCGCTCCTCACCCGGTCTTTCACGTCCTGCCGGTTCTGGCTCATCATGATCACCGGAGCTTGAATCGCGGCCAGCATGGATAAAAACAGGTTGAGCAGAATAAACGGGTACGGATCCCAGGCACGCTGGTGAAGCATGATGTTGATGCTTGAATACGTGACCAGCACAATCCCAAACAGGATGATGAACGACCACGAGCCTCCAAAGCGCGCTACCGAGTCCGCGATGCGCTCACCGAAGGTGAACTGTTCTTCAATCAACTCATTGGGATTGCGCATGGTCCGGCTCCGCACCAGTTTTTGCGCGTCATGGAATTGCCGCGCCAACACGGTCAGCATGTCCATCCCCGCCATGGGACGACACAGCACGAGCTCGGAAATGTCGTCGCGCCCCACTTCAAGGCAAACAGTCTCCTCCATAGCCATCGCGGAGGTCTGATGGTTTGTCTGCTGCAGCATAGAGGCAAAGCCGAAAAAATCGCCATGCGCTGGCTCGTCCACCACCACTTCCTGCTGGTCTTCGTCCATCGTGGTCACACGCGCCGCGCCCGACATGAGCACGTAGCCATGAGTGGGCGGGTCGCCCGCCTTGAAGATGCGCTCGCGTGGCGCAAATCGCCGAATCTCGACCTGCGCTGCAAGAACTGCGGCTTCATCGTCGTCGAGCAGCTCGAATAGAGGGACGTGTCGCAACTCATCGGGATTGCATGGCATGGCTGGCCTCATGGATGGCCCAAAACCGGGGCCGCTGGGTTCTGTTGGCTGCGGCGGGATTAGGGGCTGAGACCGCGTGCAACTTTGCCGCCGCCTTCATTTCAATTGTGCCCCATCGCGATGGATGGAGAGGGTTGGCCCGCTCGCAACCGCGGCCGGGTGCCCCATCCTTGCGACGTTCTTGTCCTTGTCGTAAGGGTGGGAAACCTCGAACCCCAACAATCCGGGTTCTCATTGTTCCCTATTCCCTGATTCCTCTTTTCCAAATCGCTCACGGACCAGCGCCATCGCCTGATCCGTCGTGGCAATGGCGCCCTCCAACTGCGCATCCTCGACGGCCCGCAGCATCTCCTTGAAGCCCGCTCCCGGCTTGTAGCCGGCCGCAATCAGTTCGCGCCCGGTTATCAGCGGCTGGGGGCGCACCACCTCTTCAGGCATGGCCTGGTAGCGCTCGCGGACAAAGTGCCAATTGTCGAGGTTGCGGCTGGCGGCCATGCAATCCATCTTGTGCAGCGCCAGGTGCTGGGCGAAGCTCTCCAGGCGGAAGAAGCGCTTCAGCGTGGAGGCCTTCATCCGCGGAGCATCGGCAAAGCGCATGTGGTTCTCGATGAGCGCGAGTGTCTGGCGGGTCTCATCATTCGAGAAGCGGAAGCGGCGGCAGATTTCGGCGCCCATGGCCACGCCGATTTCAACGTGTCCGTCAAAGCGGATGCGGTCCGGGGCGCGGCGAAAGGTGGGCGGCTTGCCCACGTCGTGCAGCAGGGCGCCCCAGGCAAGCGTCATCGGGCAGCCGGGTTCAAGCTGGTCGAGAAGCATCAGGGTGTGCGTCCACACGTCGCCTTCGGGGTGAAACTGCGGCGGCTGTTCCACGCCTTTCATCTTTGCAATTTCGGGCAGCACTTCCTTCACCAGGCCAGTTTCATCGAGCAGTTCAAACGCCCGGCGCGCGTGGCCCTCGGTCAACATGCGGGTCAGCTCGTCGCGGACGCGTTCGCGGCTGACGGCGGAGGTATTTGGGGCCAGGCGACGGATGGCGGCGGCCGTGGCCGTGTCCAGTTTGAAGCCGAGGCGCGCGGCAAATCGTACCCCGCGCAACATGCGCAGATGGTCTTCTTCAAAGCGCAGTTCAGGGCGTCCGATGGCGCGAACAACGCCGGCTTCGAGGTCGGCGACGCCACCTACGTGGTCGATGACTGTGGAGCGCAGAGTTTGGGTGAAATCAACAGACGCCGCTTCCGCAGGGGCTAAAGCCCACTCGACCTTTGAGCCATTTTCGGCACGACTGAAGTCGTGCCCTGTTACAAAGCCTGGCTCTTCGGCGACTTGCTGAGTTGTCGACGAAGCGATGAGTGGTCCTGGGTCGAGTAGCAACCCATTGATGGTGAAGTCGCGGCGGCGGACATCCTCTTCGGCGCTGGTGGTGTAGCGCACCGCATCCGGATGGCGGCCATCGGAATACGCGCCATCGGAGCGAAAAGTGGCAACCTCAGTGACGCAATAGCCGTCCTCTTCGCCATCGGCGACCAGCACCACGCCAAAGTGCGCTCCCACGGCAAAGGTGCGCGGGAAGAGCGCCAGCACCGCGTCGGGCGTGGCGGAAGTGGCAACGTCATAGTCCTTCGGCTCGCGGCCCAACAGCAGGTCACGCACGCAACCGCCGGCCAGGTAGGCTTCATACCCCGCGGTGTGGAGGGTCCCCAGCACATGGAGTGCGGCTTCGAGTTGGCGTGTCTGTGCCAGCATGGCTTCTACCATTTTCGCCTGCCGGGAAAGCCGGGTGCCCCATCCTTTTGCCCTCTTACTGGCAAAAGAGTGGGAAACCACGAGTCCAGACTGCTTCAGCCCCGCCCGCTAAACTAAACAAATGGGCGGACGCGGTCTAATCCTCGGCATTGAGAGTTCCTGCGACGAGACCGCCGCGTCCGTGGTCGAGCGCGGGGCGCGGACGCTTTCCTCGGTCGTCGCCTCGCAGATTGCCACCCATGCGCGCTACGGCGGTGTGGTACCGGAGCTTGCCAGCCGCGAGCATCTGCGCGCCATCGTGCCCGTCGTCCGTGGCGCCCTGGCGCAGGCTGACATCACGCTCGACGATCTGGATGCCATCGCCGTTACCTCCGGACCGGGACTGGCGGGGGCGCTGCTGGTGGGGATCACCTACGCCAAGGCGTTGGCCTTCGCGCAGGGGATTCCGCTGATCGCCATCAATCATCTGGAAGGCCACATCCACGCGGTGCTGCTACATGAGCGGGAGGCCGAACCGCAGGCCCTTCGACTCCCCGTCGCTTCGCTCGCGGTCGCTCAGGATGACGGTTTTGAGGGAGAGCCGGGATCCGCAGGGGCTAAAGCCCGGGACGATTTGGATGGTGTTGCGGCACGACTAAAGTCGTGCCCTGTTACAAAGCTGGATCCTTCCGAGACTGAATCAGCCGCTAAGGGAATTCTCCTCTCTACGGGGGAACTCGGCTCTGTGGTATCCCAGGTCTCAGATTCGAGACTTGGGGCACCCACGAATTCCGTTGAGTCAGCCTTGGCCTTAGTCGTTTCCGGCGGGCACACGCATCTTTACCTTTGCCGTCCGGCGCACGGGGCGTGGACCTACAAGCTGATTGGCCGCACCGTGGACGACGCGGCTGGCGAGGCGTACGACAAGGTGGCCAAGCTGCTGGGCTTCGGCTACCCCGGCGGGCCATGGATCGATGCCCTGGCGCAGTTCGGGAATCCAAAGGCCGTGCCCTTCGCCTTTTCGCAGATTAAGACCAAGCTTCACCTGGGGGGCAAGCCTCCGCGCACCAAGGCGGCCAAAACCGCCCCCATTGCCGATCTCGATCCGCACCTGCTCTTCTCCTTTTCCGGAATCAAGACGGCCGTGCTGCGGTATGTGGAATTGCACGGCCTGCGCGAAGAGGCCCTAGTTCGCGCAGCGCGGCTCTTTCCACCCTCACAAATCTGTCATCCTGAGCGAAACGCAGCGGAGGACCCGCAAACTCAGTCCTCGCCTCCAAAAACCAAGGAGGAAGCCCTCGCCCTGGCCCCGCAGCCGGTCCTCGACCTGTTGGCCAGCTTTCAGCACGCGGTGGTGGGCGACCTGATGAAGAAGACCTTTGCCGCGGCCGAATCCCTGGGCGCCAGCCGCATCCTGGTCACTGGAGGAGTATCCGCCAACCGCGAGCTTCGAACTCGTTTTGGCGCAGAAGCCACCCACCGGGGCATCTGGGTAGCCTTTCCCACGCTGGCCCTATCGACGGACAATGCCGCCATGATCGCCACCGCCGCGTGGCCGCGCTTCCAGGCAGGCGAGTTCGCCGCCGCCGACCTCTCCGCCGATCCCTCGCTGGCGCTGGGCCGGTAGAGCTGTCTGGACGAATTCTGAGTTTGGATTTTCCCGAGACAGTTGCATGCTGACGGAATGATGGCTTCGGGGTGGCTCGATCCGCCCCTACAGGGCGGGCCGATCGGGGTGGAATTGCTTCCCAGGGGTGCGCTTCGCTTCCCCTGGGCTATTCTCGACCCCTCCCTACCGGGAGGAAATTCGCAGGATCGCTCGTGCATGGAATCAACCTGTGGATTGGCCTCGCGTTTTTAGATTGACCCATCGTTTTAGATTGGCCCATCGTTTGCCGCGCCGGGAAACTCCCGCTGCTACAATCGGTAAGGCTTAATTTGCGGCCAATTCAACGGTTTCCCGAGCAAGAAGTTACGACCCATGCCTCTCCGCCTTTTTAATACCCTTACGGGACAACTCGACGAATTGACCCCCTCCGACGGCAAAACGCTGCGCATGTACGCCTGCGGGCCTACTGTTTATGATTATGGGCACATCGGCAACTTTCGCACCTTTCTCCAAGTGGACGTGCTGCGGCGCTTCCTGCTGCTGAGCGGCATCGCGGTGCGCCACGTGATGAACATTACCGACGTGGACGACAAGATCATCCGCAACGCGGCGGCGGCGGGCGTCTCCATTGGCGAATACACCAAGGTCTATGAGAAGGCCTTTTTTGAGGACCTGGAATCCCTGCGCGTGGAGAGGCCGGAGCAGATTGCCCGGGCCACCGAGCACATTGACCGCATGGTGCAACTGGTGCAGAAGCTGGCGGCGGCGGGCGCGGCTTACCAGGCCGAGGACGGAAGCTGGTACTTCCGGCTCAAGGCATTCCCGGAGTACGGCAAGCTGAGCAAAAAGGATTTGTCCGGGATGGAAGACGGTGCACGCGTGGACGTGGACGAGTACGAGAAGGACTCGGCCCGCGACTTTGCGCTGTGGAAGGCGGCCAAGCCCGGCGAGACCTCATGGGACACGGCGATTGGCCGCGGACGGCCGGGATGGCACATCGAGTGCTCGGCCATGGCCATGGAGTACCTGGGCGACAGTTTCGACCTGCACGCCGGCGGCGAAGACCTGATGTTCCCGCACCACGAGAACGAGATTGCGCAGAGCGAGAGCGTAACCCACAAGATTTTTGCGCGCCACTGGTTTCACGTGCGCTTCCTGCTGGTGGACGGGTGCAAGATGTCAAAGAGCGAGGGCAATTTCTATACCCTGCGCGACCTGCTGCTGAAGGGATACAAGGCTTCGTCCATCCGGCTGGCGCTGATTTCAGTGCCCTACCGGCACCAATTCAACTTCACCTTTGATGGACTGATTGAGGCTGCCGCCGCGATTGACCGGTTGCGGACGTTTACCGGGCGGCTCAAGACAGGGACCTTTGCGGCTGGCGAGAACCCAGAGTTGCAGGCGGCGGCGCAGAAGGCGCAGGCCGATTACATTGCCGCGCTCAACAACGACCTGAACACAGCCGAGGCGCGGGCGCCGATCTTCGATCTTCTGCGCGCGGCCAATACGGCGATCGACCAGGGCGCGCTTTTTGCCGGTGACCGGGATGCAATTTTCGGAGTGCTGGCCAGCTTCGACAAGGTCTTTGACGTGATTGAAGACCACGACGCCGAACCGACCCGCGCCGCGCTTGCCTGGGCCGAGAAGGCAGGCCGCATGGACGACGTGGCTCCGGAACTACTGGCCCGGCAAGGACTGACCGATGAGGCCATCGATGCTCTGGTGGTTGAACGCACGACGGCCAAAAAGCAGCGGAACTTTGCCCGAGCCGATCAGATTCGCAACGAGCTGGCGGAAAAAGGCATTGTCATCGAAGACTCCAAAGACGGCGTGCGCTGGAAGAGAAAGTAGCGGCTCAGGGATATCGACTCTAAGCAAGGAGACAGACCCCATGGAACCCAACGAAGCACAGGAATTGCAGGAACAAGCCGAACACGCCGAACATGAATCGACTCTGCGGCCGGTTGCATTGACTATGACCGTCCTGGCCGTCCTTGTGGCCGTGACCACCGTGCTGGGCCATCGCACCCACACCGAAGCCATCATTGCCCAGACCCGGGCTGCCGTGGAACAGAACCGTGCGGCGGACATGTGGAGCTTTTACCAGGCCAAGAAGATCCGCTCCATCGACACGGAACTGACTAGCAATCTGATGGACGTACTTGCGATTGCCGACAAGAAGGGCGCCGAGAAGCTCAAGAAGGGCTACGCGGACCACCAGAAGAAGTGGGATGAGGATCTGAAGGAAGAAGAGAAGCAGGCGCGCGAGAAAGAAGACAAGGTCAAGGAGAACGAGAAGGAGGTGGGCGCGGCAGAAGAGCACGCCAACCGCTTTGATCTTGCCGAGGCCCTGCTGGAGATCGGCCTGGTCATCACTTCAGTCACGCTGCTAACGCGAAACCGCGTCTATTGGTATTTTGGCATTGTCTTCTCGCTCGGAGGCATCGCGTCGGCGCTTTCGGTTCTGCTGCTCAAGTAGGGTGCTGGGATCTTTCGAACGAGATCAGGTAACCCGTACCACTCGTGGTGGACTTGCGACCAAATGATCACACGTTTTATCTCTGCGCTTCTTGTCGTTAGTGGCGCGCTGCTTGCGGCCCAAACCTCTGCTCCCGTGCCCGGGGTAGTGGCCCATCCCAACGATCTCGGCTTCAGTTATAGCCTGCCAGCGGACTGGGAAGTCAAGGATATGGCTCCCGCGGTTCCGCTTATGCATCAACAATTAGAGAAAGACGCAACTGCCAGTGACGAGAAGAAAGCTGCGTCCTGCGTCCAGATCCCACTGATGGCGACTCACGGCATGCCCCGGTCCGTGGTTGAGGTCGTGACCATTGCCTTTGACTGCTTCGGACAGCAATTTGTCGATAAAGACCTTCCGGGGTTCGGAATGGGTGTTGCAGGTGGTCTTAAGAAGAGCTTCACCATCTCGGACCCGCTGTACGGCGCTTATTCGATTGGCGCTCATAGTGTCTGGATTGAACGGGCCACTGGAACGCTCATTTCCCGCCCTGAAATGAAATACACGGTTGAGACGGTGTGCAGCTTGCTGAAGAAAGGCGCTGTCTGCTGGACCGCGATGGCCGTTGACGATGCAGCGTTGCACACCTTCGAGCAGGGAGCGGTCGAACTGGACGGAGAAAGGTCGCCAGTTTTGGTCCCGGCGAACGCGTTTCCGAAACAGCCGTAAATAGAAGAACTCTTTTCATGGCGTAGAGGGCGCACTCCCCCAGGGCTAAAGCCCGGCGCTCTTTCGCTCCGCCTCGCGGCGCGGCTAAAGCCGTGCCCTTTCAAAACCGCTCGATGCCGATGGGGGAAATGCTCCTTTACGCGTCGTCAGGCGGCAACTCACTCCGCTGGCATCTGTTCCAGTTCCTCGACATGCGTCGGTCTGGCCTTTACCTGGGCCGTGGTGAGCAGAAAGACGGCGATCACGATGGCCCCCATTCCCAGGAATTCCGCGGGGGCAGGGCGCTCGTGCAGCAGCAAAATCCCCAGCAGCACGGCCACCATGGGATTGACGTAGGAGTAGGACGCGACCTTGGCCACCGGCACGTGTTCAATAAGGTACACAAAGCCGGTGTAGCCCAGC
>Ga0181517_10001083_pt1 | contig 31711 bp, 19 predicted proteins | sample PEATcosm2014_Bin_31_FD_119748 | JGI IMG/M metagenome (GOLD analysis project Ga0181517, IMG submission 119748) | Peatland microbial communities from MTU Mesocosm Facility, Houghton, MI, USA - PEATcosm2014_Bin01_30_metaG | ecosystem: Environmental > Terrestrial > Soil > Wetlands > Peat | place... | reverse complement strand
TTTTCCTGGCGCGACATAATTTGACATTTTCTTTACAATTTCCCCTTCACATTTTGAAAACACACCCCACCGACCGTTGCCGCTCAACCACTTACGCAAAATGCCAGAGGAAACTGTCAAATTCCTGGTTGACTTTGCTCCTACAAGCTTGCCGCCAGGCTGCCATCACGCTCCGTTTCGGTAACCCGGCGGTAAGTCACGGTAAGTCACGGAAACCTATGGTAACCTACGGTAACCGAATTTTTTTCTCGCGCCCTACCACCCACCGGGACCCGATGAAACCGCCCGCCGCAAACCCCGGCAACGCCGTGCACTCGACCCCTCCACGTCTTGCTGCGCCGGAGCATCAGAGCGAAGGCGGGTTCGCGCCAATTGTCACCGCAATATTTGACATTTTCTTTACAGTTTCCATACCAAATTTTAGAACCACACGCCACCGACCGTTGCCGTTCAACGACTTACGCAAAATGCCCGAGGAAACTGTCAAATTCTGCGTTGACTTTCCCTTCCGCCTTACGTTTTACGCCTTACGCGGTGCGTTCCACGCCCCACGTTTTAACGTTCTAACGTTTCCGGTCACGCATCACGTTTCACGTTTTAACGCTTCTTCACCAGCGTCACCTCAGAATTGCACCGTTCCTGCACCGTTTCTGCACCGATTTTCGATTTCACTTTTCATTATCTGCTGTCCCTCAGCCACTTGCAAAAGCCGATCTGGAAAACGGTGCAATTCCTGGCTTGTCGCGCCGACTTGCCGCGCCGACTTGCCGCGCCGAAGCATCAGAGCGAAGGCGGGAGCATCAGAGCAAAGGCGGGAGCTTGGCGAAGGCGGGTTGACATTGGCGTCTCCCGCAGCGGCGCCTCGGCGTAGCGCCGCCGTTCTTTCCTTAAGTCGGAGCCTTGCAACAATGATATCGTCCCTCACGGGACTTGGGGCTGGCGCGCTACGGGCTGCGAGACACCTGTCTCTTCGGAGGCTTACGGCCCCAGGAGCGTGCGGAAGAAGCAGATGGGGAAACTCAGGGAATTGGTGGCGGACCAGAACCAGGGCAATGCCGAGGGGGTCACCGTAGCCACCGCGGACCAGGCGGTCAGATTGGTGGACATTTGAACCGTGTAGTCGGGGCCGGCATCGCCGTTGATCCAGAACCCGAACTGGCCGTTCGTGATCAAGGGGCTATTGAGGCCAGGCACGCGGGGCTGTGTCACCGTGGCCGTAAAGCTCTGCGTGGCGCTCATGGGCGGCACGCCGTCGTCGGTGACGCTAATCGTCACGATCTGGGAGGAAGGCGACTGAGCGATAGCCGGACGCCAGGAGAACAGGCCGCTGTTCGTATTGAGGGTGGCGCCGGCGGGAGCCGCGACCAACTCATAGGTGAGGGTTTGCGCCGGGATATCGGCGTCGGTCGCGGCGTTGGTGACCGTCAGCACGCGGCCGGCGAGGATCGTCTCGTTGGAAACGGAGGCCAGAACCGGCGCCTGGTTGACGGTCACATTGTTAAAAACGGCCACGCAGTTGGAGGCATTGTTGTGCGCGGTGACAACCATGCCGGCATAGATGCTGTTGCTGATCGTCAGCGTCGTGCTCGAGCCGACCTGCGTCCAATTGGCTCCATCGGAGGAATAGTAGGCGGAGAAGCTGTTGGCCGCGGAGCGCGCGAGCCGGACCCAGCGCGGGGCGTTGACACCGCCGGCGGTGGTCGAGGTGCTTGAACCGCCGGTGCTGGAACGGCTCTGGAAGGTCACACCGTTGCCGGGAGTGACCAGCACGGTCGCGTTGACAGCCCCGGCGTTCGTGCTTTCGCGGAACATGACGCCCGCTTTGGCCCAGGGGTCAGTGGCCAGCACACTCGCCACTTGGGCTCGTATCTCGCAAGCGCCGGCAACAGGCTGTTGGACGCCGCGAAAAGCATCCGCGTTGTTCCAAATATCGGCACCCGATCCGTTCAGAGTGAAGACGCCGTTTGACCAACTGGCGCCACCGGCCAGCCCGACCGCCCCGACGTCGGCGGTAGCCCAGGGGCTGGGCAGCGCGGGCAGAGCGCCCCCGAACTGAAACCAGTTCAGGTTTCCGACTCCGTAGCCTCCCAGAACGACCGCGTAGAGGTTGTGCACACCGGTGCCTCCGATAACAGACCCTGGCTGAGTTTGCCAGGTTTGCCAGCCGCCGGTGATGGGGACGGTCACGGAACCAGCCATCGGCCCGGTGGGACTATCGAGGTAAAACGCGAGCGTGCCGCCGCTGCCGGCGCTGGCCAGGCGGGCGTTGAGAGTGGTAAAACCTTCGCCGAGGTTCACGTTTTGAAAGAGGGCGTAGTTGCCCGGGCTGACGTAGCCCACATCGTAACCACCCGGCGTATCGCCGGTGGACTCCGTTTCGAGGTTGGAAACCGAATAGAAACTTGAGACGTCAATCTCGTTGGTGAGGTTAAGCCCGGCGGTGCCAGTTGGAGTGCCGGTCCAGGTGAAGGTAGCCGCGCTGTAGCCGGGCAGGGTGTAGGTAAAAGTCCGGTTGCCCCATTGCACCTGGAAGGTGTTGGCGCCAGAGGTTTCATTGAAGGCAACCAGGGCCTTCGATCCGTCCGGGTTCAAAAAGGCGGCGCTGACGACGCCGACGCCGTTGGCGGAATAGATACGGTAGGCGCCCGGAAGGACGAACTTGCTGAACTGTCCGAGGGTGTAGTACTCGATGCCGTAGCTGATGGAGCCGTGACCGGCGCCTGAGTTGGTATTGACGATGATCAGAGGTGAGCATGTGCCGCATCCGCCATCATGCGGCCCGTCGTTCTGATCCCCCGCCAGGTTCCATTTCACGAATGTTTTGCCCCAGCTCCGCATCACCTGGATGATTTCGTCGAAGTCGGTATGCACCTGGTCGCCGACCCAAGTGCCGCCGGAGTGCTCGGTTTCGTAATTTCCTTTGGCGGGGTACTGGTTCGCCAGAGTGAGCATCGCTCCGGGAGTGCCCGCGTATCCATGCCAGGCGGTGCCGGCGATCTGGGAGGAGGCGGCGAGCGTTGCATCCGAGTAAACCGTCTGCGGGTAGCCGGGCTGGTCCCAGTTATGGTCGTAAACCAGGAATCGGTTGGTCAGGTGGTTGGCGGTGAAAGCGGGCAAAACATAATCATGAAAAAGGGTGGTCTGGGTAGGCGCGTCCATGTACATCCCCGGATAATCGGACGTCTCGTTGAGCGGCTCGTTCTGAAGGCCGATATAATCGATCGAAACCCCCTGAAACTGGTAGTCCTGGACGAATTTGACGAAGTAATTCGCGAACGGAGTGTACATGTTCGTGAGGAGAGCCCCTCCGACCATGGAACCGTTGGTTTTCATCCAGCCGGGAGGGCTCCAGGGGTTGGCGAAGAGCTTGAGCTGGGGGTTGAGCTGCTTGGCCATGAGGATCAGCGGGATAATATCGGCCAAATCGTGCGCGATAGAGAAGGAAGTCAGGTTCGTATCGGTCTGCCCAGCGGGCAGGTCGTCATAGGAGTATTGGTAGCGCGCGAGGTCGGACGCCCCCATGGGAATGCGCATGAAGCTCAATCCGATGCCGCCAGTGCCGCGGGTGAAAAGATTGTTCATCGCGTTGGTGCGGGCGATGGCCTGCGCCACCTCGTTGAGGTTATAGCCCGTGGAATCGGTAAACGCGGCGCCGAACCCCTCGATTTGCTGATAGGTTTGCGTCTCGTCCACCGCCATGCAGTTGGTCCCGCCGGCATTGGTCGAGAAAGACAGCGCGGCTTGCGCCTGCAACAGCCGGGTTTGGTCGTCAGTGGTGAGCCAGACGCTGACGGTTTGGCCGCGCGCTGGTTGAAGAGCCGCCAGCAGGGAAACCGCCGCAAGGCACAACGTGAAGGTGGAAGGGATTTTCATCGCCAAAGACAGTGCCGAGCGTGGTTTGTGCGGGACAATTGCTAATTCTTGGCGGTGGTGCGGGCCGCCATCCAGTCCCAGTCCCCTGAAGTGGGGGAGGCATTAAACCAACTCGCGGTCACGTTGAGCACACCTGGGTCGGTCCACTTCCTGATTTCGGCGTGTCCGTCACAAAAGGAGAGGCCGCCAGCGTTGCCGTGATAACTGGCCGGCGCGTTTACCCACTGCTTGGGTGAATTCAGGTCCGGGTCGAACACGATAAACCCGTCGTCAATGGTGTTCGGGCTCTCGTCGATGAAGTAGAAGGTCATGCTGGGACCAGGCTGGGTAAGCTGAGCCATTTTGCTGAAAACTTTGAGGCTGGAATCGTTATCCCAAACCGAGATGGGATTGAGCCAGCAATTCATCGACACGCTCCGAACCCTCGGTCCCATCACCTTGGTGCCTGACTTATAGACGCTATGATCTGCCGGACAATGGTAAGAGCCGGTGTTCTTGATGTAGGGATAAATCACGCCGTCCATGATAAACGCGTAATTCGTCGCGCGAATGTCCAGCATCCAACCAGGGCACCATTGCGCATCCACGCCGCCTGGGAGAATGGTCGGGTCGGTGGCCTGGCCATCCCCTTGGTTATATTCCCCGCCATTGGGCGGGATGACGTCCAGGTTGTCAGCCGCATACATTGTGGCGGCTAGAGTCAATTGCTTGAGGTTGTTCATGCACGAGACCCCGGTGGCTTTCAGCTTGGCCCTGCTCAGGGCCGGCAAAAGCATGGCGGCGAGGATCGCGATGATGGCGATAACCACCAGCAGTTCGATTAAAGTGAAGGCCCGGCGGCGGGGGATGCTGACAACTCTCGATTTCATTCTTGACTCTTGATTGAAGGTGCCGGCGGCAGGCTCGGCCCGACGCCGGCACCCCGTTCTAGCTAACGTTAATCACTTAGTGAATCTGCAGGCGATAGAACCGGCTCGAGGCGGTCCGCGAGTCGGTAACGGTCTGGACCGCGTCATTGCCTGCGACGGTTGACAGCGTCGTCCAGGCGCTATTGGTCAGGCTGTTCTTGTAGAACACCGTGTAGTTGAACCCGGACTGGGTGCCGAAGCTCAGACTAACGTTGGCGCCGTTAGCGGTCGCGCTCAACATCCAGGCTGGAACCAGCTCCAGGAAGTTGAGGTTGGCGCCGCCATCGGTCAGGCGCAGCGTGTTGGTGGACCCATTGAGTGAGACAGTCACCAGGTTCGTGTTCGCGTCCACGAGCGGTACCCAGGCATAGGTTTGCCAGCCGCCAGTATTTGGAACGGAGAAGCTGCCCAGGGCAGTAGTGGTTTGAGTGGCTGTTCCCCAGCCGCTGGTGACTTTCTGCAGGCCCATGGGGGCATTGCCGCCCGCACCGCGCGCCGCGCGGAGATAGACGTTGTACTTGCCGGCGGGGAAGTTGCGGGTGTAATTCCACCAATCACCCGTGCCATTGTAGCCGACATCGTAATCGGTACCGCCGACACTGGTAAACTGCGACCGCGCATAGTCGCCGCAATCCTCAGTTTCCACCGTATCCCCGCGGTAGAGGTAGCTGCCTCCTGCCGCGCTCACTTTGAGGTAGTCCACTCCGGAAGTGCCGGAATCCCCGGCATATCCGTCCACCTGCGGGTTGTCGATGAACTGGCCGCCGCTGTAGTCATAATCTTCGGCCTCCCAGGTATAGCTGCCGGCGCTGAAGGTGTCGAAGTTCGCCGTGGTGGTGGCGACCTCGCCGGCGTTGTCGGTCACCGTAATGACCGCCGTATAAACCGTGCTCGGGACCAACGGGCAGCTCGCTGCCCAACTGGCCGTAGACCCGGTCAGAGTGAGGTTGGAAGCCTTCACGCCATTGAGCGTCACCACAACATTGGAGGCGGCGATGCCCGCGGTGCCGCTGGCGACAAACTGGAGCTTGTTAACGCTCTGCAGCCAAGGGCCGGTCGGAGTCACTTGCGTGATCGTCGGGAGGCTGGTCACGGCGGGCAGCAACATGAAGAAGTTGATGTTGGCGTCCGCCCCGCCATTGCGCAGGAACTGCAAGGTGGTTTGGCCGTTAAGGGTCACCTGGACCAGGTTGCCGAATTGATCACGCAACGGCGTGAAGCGGTAGGTGCTCCAACCGCCCGTATCGGCGATGGTGAAGGAACCCAGCGGCTGGACCGACTGGCTGGCGGTGCCGGCGCCGTTGGTGACCTCGCCGAGGTTCAGATAGCTGTCGCCACCGGCTGTGGTGGCAAACCGGCCATAGATATTGTAGGTGCCGGCGGGGAAGTTGCGGGTGTAGTTAATCCACTGCGGCGTGCTGAAATAGCCGACCGCATAGTCATTCGTGGCGACGGGGGTAACGTACTGAGTCCGAGGGACGTCCCCGGCGATGCCGGCAGCGGGTCCATCCAGCGGCCGATAAGGCCGGGTGCCACCGGTGTTAGTGAAGAAGTAGTCCACCCCTTCATCCCCTACCAGGTTGGCGTAGGCGTCCACTCCCGGGTTGTTAATAAACTTGCCACCGTTGTAATCCCAATCCTCTGCTTCCCAGGTCATCACCGGGCTGTAGGTATCGAACTTGGGATTGATGGAAACGGTGTCGTTGTTGATATCGGTGACGGTGATAATGGCGCTATAGATGGCATTGGTCACCAGGCCGGGATAGTTCACGATGCGATTGTTGGCGGTGCCGGTAACCGTCAGGCCATTGGCGGAGGTCAGGTTGGTGGTATAATGCAGCGTGGCATTGGTGACGCTAAGGGCCACCTGGATGCTGCTCGCGTTAATGCCCGCCGCCGAGGTGGCGGTGAAGGTAAAGGAGTTGGTGGCTTGGAACTGGGTGCTGCCGTTGGGATAAATCCCGGCGATGACCGGCACATTGGTGTTGGCGGGAACCAGCATGCAGAAGTTGAAGTTAGCGTTGCCGCCGGAGGTAGCCCGCAAGGTAGCCACACCGCCCAGGCTCACTTTGACCATATTGCCGCTCGCATCGGTCAGGGGGACCCAGCTAAAGCTGCTCCAGCCCAGACCGCCAACCTGAGCGAAATTGCCGAGCGAGACCGTCGTTTGGTTGGTCGTGCCAAGCCCGGCGGTGACCTTGGAAAGATTGAGCGTCGAAGCGCCGGGGCTGGCCATGCGGGCCCAGATGTTATAGAGGCCTGTCGGGTAAGTGCGGGTGTAGTTGAGCCATTCACCGGCATCAAACCAGCCGACGTCGTAATCATTGGTGTTGGCGGCAATGTATTGAGTGCGTTTCACATCGCCGGTGATTTCCGTTTGCGGGAGCGGCGGGTTGCCGACATCCCACGGACGGTAGGACCAAGAGGCAGAGTTGGTGCCGGTGGAGATCTCGTAGTAATCAGAATCAGGGACGCCGTTGGTGTTCCCATAGTAGGCGTCGAGCTGCGGGTTATCGATGAAGTGGCCGCCATTGAAGTCCCAATCCTCCGCTTCCCAGGTGTAATAGCTGGGGCTAAACGTGTCAAAACTTAGCGATTTAGTCACGATTAGGCCGTTGGCATCGGCAACCTTGATTGTCGCCGTATAGGTGTTGTTGCTGGTGATTCCGGAATAGACCACGTTTTTGCTCATGGACGAGCCTGTGATCGTTAGGCTGCTGCTGACATCCACCCCGTTGACAATCACTTGGATGCCGCTGGCATTGACGGGAGTCGTCGTGGAAGCGGCGGTGAAGGCGAATGCGTTCGTCGCCTGCATCATCGTCGTGCCGTCCGGATACATATTGCCAATGGTCGGATAGACCAAGGGCGCCGTCAGTGAAGCGTTATCAAACCAGACAGTGCCATCACCGTTGGGGCAGGCGAATTCGATCTTCACCTGGGTCGTGCCCGCGGGAGAGGTGCCTGTCATGGTGTAATTGCTCCACCCCAAGCCCGTGTCGTAGCTGTTGATGGCCGCCGCGCAATTGGTGACATACTCGATGAGGGTATTGGTGTTGACGTCCAGGAAGAACATCCGCATTTCGGCGGCGGGCCACCACCAGTTCTGCACGCCGGAGGCGCAGGAGACGGTGTAGGGGACGTTCGGCACGCCGAAAACGATTTGGTAGCACCCCGCGCCGCCGTCGCTGGAGCCCATATAGACAAAGGCGGTGCCGTCATCCGTCGGGGGCGTCGAGCTGATGCCGACCCAACTGTCGCCGGAGGGGCCGAACATCCATGTGGTCCAGGGGCCGGGGAACGCACCGTTGAAGTTGCCGTCTTGGAGGAGGTTGCCTGACTGGCTCAAGCCGGTCAACGTGGCCAGACTGGTGAGCAACACCGTCAGGGCCAATATCAGGGTAGCGCGCCGGCTTGGATGAGCGGCGCTGGATGGGGATTGGTTTTTCATAGGTTGGGGTGATTCGGTTCGGAGGGTTTGTCTCAAAAGAGTTGTTCTCATATTTTAGATCCGATAAGGTATCTGGACATGCGCCAGTTCCTAAACCGATTCATCATGGTCTCTTTTAAAGGCTTTGGATGCTGGCGTCCACCCCTCTTTGGAGGGGTCGTTTCGGGCGGGGAATTCGCTTAATCTCATCTTGGCAGCGAACCGCCGCCGCGATCTCGCCGATGCCGCCGCGCATAAAAAACCGCATTGTTTTCGGGTCGTTCTTCGGGTTGGTGCTGGCCCTCAGCGCCGCCTGGCCACGGCCCGTCCGCGCCGCAGACACCCTGACAAACGCCTTCGAGGTGCTGGCGCTCTCGGCCCAGGATGCCGCGTCGGGCATCCCTGTGGCCGTGAAGGGGGTTGTCACCGCCGCCGAACCGGATTGGGGAGGGAGATTCTTCATTCAGGATGCCAGCGGGGGAGTGTTCGTCGAGAATATCAGCTCGCAACAACCGCTTCCCGGCGATTGGGTGGAAGTCACCGGATCCAGCCATCCGGGCGGTTATGCGCCGATCATCACCAAGCCCCAGTGGAAAAAAGTAGGGACGGCGCCTCTGCCGAAGGCCCGACCGGTCACCATCGAGCGATTGATGTCCGGGACCGAGGACGGCCAGCGCATCGAGATCTCGGGGGTGGTTCGGACCGCGAAGTTTAGTGGGACGCAGGTTCAGCTCGAGCTGGCCTCCGGCGGCTACCGATTGCGCGCCTATACCCCCCAGGCCTCGAACACCGTGCCCGAGTCGTTGGTGGGGGCAAAAGTGCTGCTCCGGGGCACCGCGGGCACGGCTTACAACGCTCCGTTGCGCCACTTTGTCAACGTGGACCTCTATGTGCCGGAAGCCGGCGACGTGATGCTCGAGGAAGCCCCGATCAACCCGTTTGATGAACCGCTGACGTCTTTGGACGCCATCGCGCAGTATCGCCAAAACCGATTTCCCGCCAACCAGGTTCACGTTAAAGGTGTGGTGACCTATCAAAGAAAAGGCGAAGAGGTCTTTCTGCGGGACGCCTCCGGAGGTTTGCGGGCCAAGACCCAGCAGGTCTTGCCCGTGGTGCCGGGGGAAGTGGTGGAAGCGGTGGGTTTCCCCTCCGTTGAGAACTTTGTTCCGGTGCTGGAGGATGCGGTGTTCCGCAAGACGGGGGAGCCGCGCGTGCCCCCGGAACCGCAACCGGTCAGCGTGGCCGAGTTGCAGGAAGGCCGGCATCATGCGGATTATGTTGTGCTCCAGGGCCGGCTGATCGACCGGCTGGTCAAAGGCATCGGCCAGATGGAGGCCACGCCGGTTTTCCGCACCACGCTGGTGCTGCAAAGCACTAATTTTCTGTTCGTGGCCGAACGAGACACCACGGACCGCAACCAAATGCTGGCTTCCATTCCCATTGGCAGCCTGGTGGAAGTCAAGGGAGTCTGCCTGCTGGAGAGCACCCCGGACGGCAAAATCAACTCCGTCCGGGTGCTGCTGCCCACTTCCTATGATGTGCGCATACTCCAGCGGCCGAGCTGGCTGACGCCGCAGCATTTGTTGATTAGCCTGGTGGTGATGCTTGCCATCCTGCTGGGGGCGATCCGCTGGACCATGCTGGTCTCGAAGAAAAACTCAATTCTGAAATCTCTCGTCAGCGAAAAGGAAGCCGCCCAACGCGAGCTGCAGCAAGCCCACGACCAACTGGAAGAGCGCGTCAGGGAGCGGACGGCCCAGTTGAAGGTGGAAATGACCGTCCGCAAGGAATCCGAGCTTCAATTCCGCGCGGTTTTGACCGAGCGCACCCGCCTGGCGCAGGATCTGCATGACACATTGGAGCAGACGATGACCGGCATCGGCCTGCAATTGGACTTGGTGGGGAGTCAGATTCCCAAGGCGCCCACCGACGCTTTGCACCATCTGAAGCTCGCGCGCAAGCTCATGAAGCAAGGCCAGTTGGACGTCCGGCAGTCGGTATGGGGCCTGCGGAGCCGGGCCATGGAGGAGTTCAGCCTGATGAGCGCCCTCACCATGCACGGCCGCCAAGTGGCCGGCGGGGCGGGTATCCAGATCCAGGTTGAATCCTCGGGCGAACCGGTGGCTTTGTCCGAGATCGTCGAGGAGAGCCTCTTGCGGATCGGGCAGGAGGCGATCACCAATGCGGTCAAGCATTCCGGGGCCCGGAGCATAAAGATGGATTTGCAATTCTCCCCGAAAGCCGTCGTGCTGCAAATCCGGGATGATGGCAGAGGTTTTGCCCCGGAAGCCTGCGACGGCCCCAAGGACGGGCACTTTGGGCTGCTGGGAATCCGGGAAAGGGCCGAGCGCCTCGCCGGCCAGGTCTCGATCACCAGCGCTCCCGGAGCCGGCGCGGTCGTCCGGGTCGAGATCCCCATCAATGATTCCAACACCGCGTCGGGGCCAATCCATTCCTAGCGACCCATGAAGAAAGAGTTAAAAACCCGCATCCTTGTTGCCGACGATCACTTTGTCGTCCGGATGGGTGTGATAGCCACGATCAACAATGAGCCGGACATGGAGGTGGTGGGGGAGGCGGTCAACGGAATGCAGGCGATCGAGTTTTTCGAGCGCCTTAAACCCGATCTGGTATTGCTGGATTCGCGCATGCCGATCAAGAGCGGAGTGGAGGCGGCCAAGGAGATCCGAGCGCATTCCAGCGAGGCGCGCATTCTTATGCTCACGGCGTTCGACGGGGACGAGGACATCTTTCGGGCCGTCGATGCGGGGGTGCAGGGTTACATCCTGAAAGATTCGACGGGGGAGCAGCTCATCCCGGCAATTCGCGCGGTAGCGGCCGGCGAGCGCTGGCTTCCCCCGGAAGTGAAACGCCGCCTGGAGTCGCGCACGACTTACGAGCCTCTCACGCCGCGGGAGCTCGAGGTGCTGCAGGAGCTGGCCAAAGGACTGGCGAACAAACAGATCGCCAGCCTGCTGAATATTACCGAGCACACCACCAAGGGCTTTTTGAAAAGCATCCTCTTCAAACTGCGCGCGGCCGACCGCACGGAGGCCGTTACCGTCGCTATCAAGCGCGGGCTCATTCACCTGTAGCCGCGCGGCCGGCCCTTCATCCCTGGCGGAAGAAATCCTGGATCACGCTCGCCACCCGCTGGATCTGGGCGTCGGTCATCTCCGGGTAGATCGGCAGGCTGAGGCACTCGCGCGCGGCTTTTTCGGTCACGGGGAAATCGCCCTCCTGATGCCCGAGGCAGGCGTAGCATTTCTGCAAATGCAGCGGCAGGGGGTAATGCAGCGCGCAGCCGACATGGCTGGCCTCCAGGTGTTTTTTGAGCGCATCGCGGCGCGGATGGCGCACCACGTAGAGATGATACGCGCTCTGGGCGTATTCGGCCTGGATCGGGAGCTGCAGCGGCGTGCTGGCCAGCAATTCGTGATAGCGATGAGCCACGCGCTGGCGCTCCTGCGTCCAGGTTTCCAGGTGCTTGAGCTTGACCCCGAGCACGGCGCCCTGGATGCCTTCCATGCGGTAATTGAAGCCCACCTCGTCGTGGTAATAGCGCTGGGTGGAACCGTGCTCGCGCAGGGAGCGGGCGCGCGCGGCAAACGCGGCGTCGTTGGTCACCAGGGCCCCGCCTTCGCCATAAGCGCCGAGGTTTTTGCCGGGATAAAAGCTGTAGCAGGAGATGGCGCCGAAAGTCCCGACGGGTTTGCCTCGATACTTGGCCCCATGCGCCTGGCAGGCATCCTCGACCAGCGGGAGGTTGTGCTGGCGGCAAACCTTGAGAAGAGGGTCCAGATCGACCGGGTGCCCGTAAAGATGCACCGGCACCACCGCTTTGGTGCGCGGGGTGATGGCCCGCTCGACCAGCTTCGGATTCAGGTTGAACGTGGCGTCTTCGATATCGACATAAACCGGCTTGGCCCCGACGTAGGAAATGGCCCAGCTTGTCGCCACAAAGGTCATCGGGGTGGTGATGACCTCGTCATCGCGGCCCACATTCAGCAGCAGCATCGCCACATGCAGCGCCGAGGTGCCGCTGTTGAAGCCGACACAATGGGCGGCGCCGCAAAAGCGCGCGAAATCCTTTTCGAACTGTGCGACGTCGGGTCCCAGGCAGAAGGAGCACTGGTCGAGCGTGCGCGCTATGGCCGCATCAATCTCCTTCCGCAACGGCCGCATCTGCGCGGCAAGGTCGAGGTAGGGCACCGATTCCGTTTTGCTAGATTGGGTCGTCATCTCGGGACTAACCTATCGGTCGAAACTCCGGAAAAGCAAGCCGAAATACGGAGTGCGGCCGTCCTCGGCCGCAGCGGGCGCCGGACACCGCCTGACTTGAGTATGCCACCATCCCCTCGCTTCGGTGAACCGGGTCCTGATTCCCGCGCAGCCGGCCGCAATTCGGCTCAACCCATCGACCTATTGTAAATCAGCCGGTGTTTGCTGCCCGCTGCGCCAGAGACGGGCGCACCCCGGTGGGAAACGGGCGATACCGATCCGGTTTGACCTGCATCACGGCGACCGGGGCGTGTGCAAGGACAGCCAGGGCAGGTCGATGTTGCCTTGCATGGGGACGTCGTATAGCGGTGTGTAAGTCACCGGCACCTGGCTGAAAGCGAGGGTTTGCCACTTATGAATCGCAGCGCTGCCATCGGCAAAAGTAACCCCGCACCCTCCGCTGTGGGTGTTGGCGGGCAATTCGAGCAGCATTCCTGTGGTGTTGGTGGCGGAGGGGTCGACGTACATCATTTGGTCGTCGATGGAATCCGGGTGTTCATCGATGAATACCCAGACATTAGCCGGACTCGGCGTCTGAAAACCAGTGAGGTTCGTGACCACACACCATTGAGTCCATCCAAACGGAAATGGCTGTTCGTATTTGCTTCCATCTCCGACGGCCGCGTTCATGGCCACGCTTCGGGCGCGGTGGCCCCATCCAAGAGCGCGTTGCGGCGGGCTCACAAAATTGGCTGAGGGACAAGCGAAGATTCGCGGGTTTCGATTGCAGTAACCACCCAGCAGGGAGTACTTGTCGTTCGTGAGAAAGGAAGTGTTTGTATTATAGGAGCCGGTTGTCCAGTCGAGCACACCTGTCACAAATGACCGCTCTCCATCAGCATACCCCTCGCCCTCACTAGAACGCGGATCGCCATTGGTCGCTAGCCGTTCATTGTTATCGCCGGCGTACATAATCCACGCCTTGGCCAGTTGCCGCATATTATTCAGGCATTCGGCGGCCTTGGATTGCGGACTTGCCAGCGCGGGCAGGACGAGCAAGCTTAGAAAGCCAAGCGTCGCGAGCACCACCAACAGTTCGGGCAGAGTCAAACCGCTGCACTCCGGGCGCGGGATTTGGCTCCGGGAGGATGAGGGCTTGCGTTTCATTTCTCCAATGCTTACGCCAGGAGCAAAGCAGAAAAGGCTGCGTTTGACAAGTCAAAACCCCGCTATTATCAGATGTCCCTCCGGGACATGCCGCGGCTAGCTCGTCTTTCGCACCGGGAAGGTGATATCAGGGCGGAGGGCGGACCTTCTAAAAGCGCACGTTGGCTCACACGGACCTGCACAGATCTCTCGCTCCAGTTGCGAAAGACGGGCTGCGTTAGTCCGGATTATCTTTCAGCCACTGGCCCACCTTCCCCTGCCAGGTGTTCCAATCGGTGCCGTAATCCTGCTCGAGGAAGAGTTCCAGCAGGTCCTTGGCTTCCGTGGCCTTGGGGTTCTGAGAGTCGCGGGCCACATCCACCAACATCGGCAGCTTCACGCTGTTGGGCCGGTTCAACAGGTCCGCCATCAGCACATCGAGCACCGATTCGGGCGTGGAGGAGTTGGTCAGGTACTTGCCGAGCGCGGAAAAATCCTGGTCCGGCGTCAGATTCGCCAGATGCTGCGCCACCTCGGTCTGGCCCTCCTCGGGCAGGTGTGGAAACATCTCCAGCATCTGCTTCGCCTTGGCCGCGTCCTCGCCTTCCGAGCTGAGAATCGCGTCCACGCGGTCTTCCCAGTTGGTAATGAGAGGGCCCGGGGTTGCGTCGCCTGAGGCCTGCATCGCCGGAGAGTTTTCTTTCGTCGTCTTAACCTCGGCGTTGGAGGGGATGGCCGGGGAAGGTGGGACGGCGGGCTCGGGCGCGGAGGCCACCGGCGTGGGAGCCGGGGGCTTTGGGCCCTGCGATCCGCGGCTGCCAAGCCATCCCAAAACCACACCCGCCACGACCACTGCCACCACAATTCCGACGATCTTCAATATCTGCGAAAACTTGCTCATACGTATTCAATAAGCCCCGATTCCAGCAGCCATTGTCTAAACTTTGCCGCCGCAATCAACCCTTCAATTGCTTATTAAACGCCGTACCCGGCAGAAAGTTCCGCGCCGTTTAGAGAAATGCATGGTGAACCCGGCCCCTCCAAAAACGGATTTAATCGCCTTCCCACGGCATGTATTCGAACCAATCGAAATCCGCCGGGACCGAGCACGGTTTCCCGTTTCCGGTGGCGTACATGCCGATAAAAACGCCCGTGAAGCTGAGCCCGGAATTCTTTTGACTCGAAATGACCTCCGAGGACAATTCCCGCGTTGGCGCGGCGCCGAGCCTCTGCTCGCCTCCCTCCGGCGGCCGGAAGAAGAACTGATAATTCGAGGGCGTGGCTTTGACCGTCAGGATAAGGTCTCCCGGCGGCGCGGGCTCAGATCGCACAGGTTCGCACACCTGGCCATCCAGCACTTTTTTGAAGAAAACCTGGGGCCGGCCCTCCTTGAGGGTGAGGCCGATCTCGTAATGATTCCTGTCGTTGCCTCGAACAACCAGCCCCGCTTCTTCATTGGTTTGTCGCGGTTCGAAGGAAAGCCTGGCGGAAGCCCGGCAGGCCAGGTCGGTCTGCCGGCGGCCGATAAAGGCGGGGGAATCCTGGTCGTTCAAGCTCACGGCCGACCCGTTCAGCCGCAGCCATCCGGGCCGGGCGGTGAGGGAGAAGCTCTTCTCGTCGGGATTGCGGACAAAGCTCCAGCAAGGTTGCAAAGAGGAGGCATCGAACTCATCGCGAGCGGCCAATGGCGGCCAGGGATGCGGCGCCAGCCTGGGCGCCAGGATGGGATTCATGACCGGTTTGCCGCCATTCACCACCGGCCAGCCATTCTCCCAGGTGACCGGCGCCAGCAAGGTTTCCCGCCCCAAATGGTGGAACTTGCCTCCCTGCGGCCGTATCCCCAGGCAGACCAGCCACCATCCCGCGGGCGTCTCGACCAGGTCGGCATGGCCAAGCGCCTGGAAAGGCTGATCGGGCCACAGCCGATGCGTCAGGATGGGGTTGGCGGGGTCAGCCTCGAATGGCCCCCACGGGGAATCGCTCCGGGCGATGGTCACCCGGTGGTCGTAGCTGGTGCCCCCTTCGGCGATCATCAGGTAATACCTGCCCTGGATCTTGTAGAGATGCGGCCCTTCGGGCCATTGGCCGCCGGCGCCCTTCCAGATCTCCTTGAGCGGGCCTTCGAACCTGCCGGTTTTCGGATCCAGCACCCGCTGCCCGATGAAGCCGTCGCCCTCGCCCTGGTGCCGCGTGTAATAGACCTTGCCGTCGTCGTCGAAAAACAGCGACGGATCGAACCCTTCCCGGTCCAGCCAGATCGGGTCCGACCACGGCCCGGCGGCATTGGTGGCGGTCACATAAAAATTCCCGCCGTTGCCCCAGACCAGCGTGGTCACCATGTAGAAGGTCCCATCGTGGTAGCGCAGTGTCGGAGCGAAGATGCCGCCCGAGGGATGCATCTTGTCCAGGTTCAGCTGGCTCTTGCGCGCGAGCACATACCCAAGCTGCCGCCAGTGCACCAGGTCTTTGCTCTGGAAAATCGGCACGCCGGGAAAATATTCAAACGTGCTGTTAACCAGGTAATAATCCTCTCCTACCCGGCAGATGCTCGGGTCGGGATGAAACCCGGGAATGATAGGATTGGTGCAGGTGAGCATAGCGGCAGTGTCGGCGGTGGGGTCGAGCGTGGCGGCGGGGAGCGGAGAACTCGAAACCGCGGCGAACACCGCCAGCGCGACATGCACCTTGAACCATAGTTTCATTACCAGGATATGTTACCAACGACAGGCCGCCTGGGGGAATGCATTATTCTATGCAATTGGAAATAGTGCTGAGACTCTTTGCCCATGAGAATATACCCGAAGACAACCGCTAACCCTCCGGCGACACCGGACGCGGCCATTGGCATGAGTTTACCCGAGAAGACTTCACGCCCATTGACCCTGGCCGCCTTGCTGGCCGCAGGATGCTTGCTGGGGACTGCATCGGAAGGCGCGGACACCGTCTTTTACGTGGCGCCCCGCACTAACGGGGTTTGGGTCGGCCGGTCGCCAAAGCCGCCCGCCCATGGCCCGGAAGCCACGGTGGGCACGCTGGCCGATGCCTTGGATGCAGTCCGCGCCGCGCGAAAGGGGCTCGGGACCAATGCGCCGGCAACGATCTTTTTCCATGGCGGCACATACCCCCTGCCCTCCCCGCTGGCACTGACCCCGGAAGACTCCGGACTGACCCTCGCTGCCTATCGCCGGGAAAAGCCGATTCTCAGCGGCGGCCGGAGGATCACCGGCTGGCAAGCGGTGCATGGAAAATCGGGATGGTGGGAAACGCAAGTCCCGGAGGTGCGGGACGGCCGATGGTATTTCCGATCGCTCTTTGTCAACGGACGGCGGGCGCAACGCGCTCGCACACCCAGCGAAGGATTCTTTCGCATCCAGGGCGATAGCCCGCAGGAACATCCCGCACAACTGCATTTCCATCCGGGCGACATCAAACCGGAATGGGCGGCGGCCGGGGACGTCGAGGTGGTGGCGCTGCTCGCCTGGGCGGATTTCCGGATGCTCATTCGGGACGTGGATGAAACCAACCATGTCGCTACCCTCTCCACCGACCCGCGGCCTTACAACCGTGAGAAGGATGCCCGTTACTATGTCGAAAACGCGCCCGCTGCGCTCAGCGCGCCGGGCGAGTGGTACCTGGACCGCAAAACCGGAGCGCTGCGCTATGTCGCCCGGCCCGGCGAGGATTTGACTACCTCGGAAGTTATCGCCCCCGAATTGCGCGAGTTGCTCGTCCTGCAAGGCGACGTTGCCGCCCGGCGTCCCATCGAGCATGTCACCCTGCGAGGATTGACCTTTGCGGACACCGATTGGTCGATGCCCGCGGAAGGCTACGTCGATACGCAGGCCGCCATTGCCGTGCATGGCGATGTCCGAGCGGAAGGCGCCACCGACTGTGCCATCGAGGACTGCGCCTTCACGCGGCTGGCCGGCTACGCGGTCGAACTGGGGCGCGGCTGCCGGCGAGACCGGGTCGTCGGATGCGAAATGTGCGACCTGGGCGCGGGCGGCATCCGCGTTGGAGAACCTGACAAACGCGCCGACGCCTTCGACCAGAACAACCGCCACATCATCACCGACAACCATATCCATCATCTGGGCCTGGTTTATCCGCCAGCGGCAGGCGTTCTTGTCCTGCAAAGCGGCGGCAACCTGGTGGCGCACAATGAAATCGATCATCTCTTCTACACCGCGATCTCCGTCGGTTGGAATTGGGGTTACCTGCTAACTCCCTGCCGGGACAACCTCATCGAGTTCAACCACCTCCACGACATCGGCCAGGGAATGCTGAGCGACATGGGGGCCGTTTACACGCTGGGGCCGCAGCCGGGCACGATCATCCGGCGCAATCTCATTCATGACATCGAGAGCTTCACCTACGGCGGCTGGGGACTTTACACCGATGAAGGCAGCTCCGGCATTCTCATGGAGGAAAACGTGGTTTATCGCTGCAAGAGCGCCGGGTTCCATCAGCACTACGGGAAGGAAAACATCGTTCGCAACAACATCTTCGCCTTCAACCGCGAGCATCAGCTCATGCGCACGCGCAATGAAGATCACACTTCTTTCTTCTTCACCAACAACATCGTGCTCTTCAATACCGGAGACCTCCTCGGCGGCAACTGGCAGGAAGACCGATACCTCATGGACCATAACCTCTACTGGGACTCCCGGCCGGCCCACGCCCCGGAGACGATGCGCTTTGCCGGCGCCACGCTTGAAGACTGGCGCTCGCGCGGCCACGACCAGCATTCCCTGGTCGCCGACCCGCTCTTCATCGCGCCCGAAAAACTCGATTTCCGCCTCCAGACCGCCTCCCCGGCCTTCAAAATCGGCTTCCAACCCATCGACTTGACCGAAGTAGGCGTGCGCCCAGGAAAACGATGAGGTCGCCAGTGCTCAACAGCATGCAGCGGACCTGAGCCGGCGGCTTTGCAGCACCGCGTCTCCCGAAGAGAACCTAAGCCCCGATAGGGTAATGCACTGGCCAAGACCCCCGGAGGGACGAGCTCCCGCGAGTCCCCATTATTTGGGCCTCGCAGAGCTCGGCCCTGCAGTGAAAAGCTCGCTTACTGGGATAGGCTCCAAGCGCGGGCCATGCCGTTCCTGACGGGGGTTTCGCCCCCGTTGACAGCCCGAGGGCGGCGGGCGAGGCTATTGCAAGTATATAACTACGCCTCACTATGCGCATTACTGTTTGTTTATTTGGAGCGCTGGCTTGGCTGCTGACATCCGGATGCACGGGGCCAGGAGGGGGTGCGCCGGAAGCGGCCGGAGGGACCAGCGCTACGTTCGAAGGGGAATCGACTGCCCAGGGACAGGGACAGAGCCAGGACCAGGGTCTGGATCAGGCCCAGAACCAGCGCCAATCCGGGTTTTCGGATTACCGCGAGAAGCTTTCCGACCCAGGCTGGTTCTAAGGAATCCCGATAGGGCAATGCAGTGGCCAAGACCCCGGAGGGACGAGTTCCCGCGAGTCCCCTTTATTTGGGCCTCGCAGAGCTCGGCCCTCCGGGGAAGATCCCGCCTGCTGGGCTCTAAACCTGGTCAGAAGTTTTCGAGCACCTGGTCCGCCAGGAAATCGACCCAATCCACCGAAACAGGCTCGGTCAGCTCGTAGGAGTGGGCGAAGTCCTCCTCGAAGAGGTCGTGTTTGAGACGGGCGGCGAAGCCCGAGTCGGAGGTGGCGATATTCTGTTCCTGGTTCACGTGCAGGCTGAGATGGTTGAGATTGGCCGAGCCGAGGCAGGACCAGCCGTCCACGAGCATCGCTTTGACGTGGGTCATGCCGGGATAGAAATAGACGCGCACACCGTGCTGCATGAGGTAGTTGGCGGTGACGAGATTGCTGCGCGCGCCCGGTTTGAGGTCATTGACGCGCGGCAGCACAACCCGAACATCGACCCCACGCTCGCGGGCGCGCACCAGGGCGATAATGACGTGGCTGTCGAACAGGTAGGGGTTTTCGATATAGGCATAGCTGCGGGCCTGCTCCAGCGATCCGAGGACCGCGGCGCTGAAGGGCTTCCACCCGAGGCGAGTGGGCAGGCGCCGGACCCGAATCCAATCAGCCGACGCCGGCGCGCGGCGCGCCTCCTTGGGACCGCTCAGGAGGGCGACCAAATAGGAAAGATCCCCGAGCGGCCCGGCGTGAGCCCAGTCGAGCCGAAATTGATCCTCAAGCGAGGCCACCACTGGGCCGTGTAATTCCACCATCAGGTCGTGCCATTCATAGCGGTATTCCCGGCCCAGGTTCATCCCGCCCAGCCAGGCCGACTGTCCATCCACCAGGAAGACCTTGGAGTGATCCGAAGAGAACCACGGATTGAGATTGGCCCGGACATCAACCTGCGAGTGATCTTTCAGGTAAGCGATGATGGAGGAGGGCATGGTAAAATCCTCTTCCATGGGGGTGGCAGGCGGGGCGGCGCCGGCGGCGATGCTGCCGAGACGGTCGAGCAACACCCTCACCTCCACTTCGTCCGAACGCTGTTTAAGCTGGTCGGCGATATGCACGGCCACATCGTCCCGGTCGAAGATATAGACGTTGCAGTGGATGGAGTTGGTGGCATGGGCGAAGGCCTGCTGGAGGCGGGGGAAGAAGCGATCGCCGTCGATAAGCAACTGAAGCGAGCCGTCCTCGCGCAAGGTGCCGGTGTAGCGGTCCAGCCATGCTTCCCACTGATCGAGATCCATCCCCGGAGCAGGGGAGAGCGGAACCAGGGCTTTAGCCGACTTGGGCAGCGGCAGGCGCAGGAAGCGGCAGACGGTCTCAAAGCCAAGGTCCCCGAGACGCGCGGCGCTGGAGAAGGGGTTTTTGAGCAGCGCCAGGCCATGGGCCTCGATGGTCATGGCGCTGATGCCCTGGGCGGTGGGGATTAGGCCGAAACCGCGTTCGGTGGTGTCATACAGGGCGGCGGGCGTGAGAAAAACACAGCGGCGCTGCTGCCGATCCAGCAGCAGCGGCTGGGTAAACCGGCTGGCATTTGGAGCCATCATCAGGAAGAGGGACCCGCCCGGATGGCCGGTTCCGAGTTGTTCCTCGATGCGGCGGGCAAGCACATCGAGCGTTTCCTCCACCGAGAACTGGTGCTCGATGATGACGTCCTTGGGCTGTTCGCCCAGCGCGGCAAAGCGGGGAGCGCCGTTGGTGTCGCGGTAGAGCACGCCGTCGGCCAGAAACGCCTGGTAATAGGCCGCATGCATCGGCGCCCGGGGCGTGAGGCTCGCGGTGAGGTTGGTGGCGAGCCGGTGCCAGTCCGAACCGGAGATGACCACTGCCTCGCGCCATCCGCGCCGGCCGTCGGGGATGCGGGAGAGTTTTTGGTTCCACCGCAGCACGGCGGCGTTGACCTTGTATCCGGAGGAGGGCACTCGCACGTGGTGCCATTCCGCGCTGAATTCCTCAACCGAACCGGGCGCCTGGAAATAAAAGCGGATTTGGTCGCCCTTCACAAACACGCGGGGAGCCTGGGCCGACGGGGCGGTGAGGCTGCGCCATTCGTCCAGCGCCTTCTGTTTTGCCGTAAGCGCCCCAGCCTGGGTCCCCGGCGTGACGCAGCCGATCAAAAGGAGGCACAGCATCATCGCCGCTAGAGCGGCAGTGGTGAGGCGTCCCGGTTTCATTTCGATCAGGCCACGGATTGCAGCAAGCCCCCGGCGCAACGTCAATGGAAATCACGCTGGAAAACGCTAAAACGTGATGCGCGATGCGTGAAAGGAAAGCCTCCGTGGTGGCAAGAGGAGCGGGCGATCGCACCGGGAAACGCTAATCTTGAATTCACATGGCCGAGATTTCCTGCCAGAGCGGCTCAAGGTCGGGGTCGGCCAGGGCCATGGGCTTGAGGTTGTCCTTGCCGCCCAGCTTCAGCGCGCGCTGCAGCCAGGCCCGCGCCTCATCCAGGAGCTGCATCTGGCAGGCATAACAGGAGAGGTTGTAGGGGATAATCGGTTCTTTGGGAAACTTGTCACAAACGGGCAGCAAGGCCTCCCAGGCACGTTTGATGTTGCCCTCCGGGACACGGCGCAGCGCGTAAGCCTGATGGAGCCAGCCCGTGGCCCGTTGCGGCGCCTTCTCAACCAGCAACCTGGCAACCTGCAACCCCTCCTCCCATTGCCTTTCATCGGCGCAAATCAGCCAGCGCACCTCAAGAACATCCGGATGTTCCTGCCAATCCGCGCGAATCAGCGCCAACTCCCCCCGCGCCTCGTCCGGACGCCCCAGCCCGAGCCAGCCAAGCGCCGCCGAGAGGTAATGCGTGTCGGGAGGGTCCAGGGGAGGCATGGGTGAGTGGAACCTGATGCGTGATGCGTAAAAACGTAACGCGCGCGCGAATTGCGGTTCAGGTTATCAAGCTGTCAGGTTGCCAAGTCATCGAGTCATCAGGTCGTGCCGCTTTAACGTTCTAACGTTCTAACGCTTTAACGTTTCACGCATCACGCATCACGCTCCCCGTCCATCTTAAGCCTGTCCGCCGAAGGTGACGTAATCGTCCAGGTCCAGCAGGTCAAACCAGGTGGAGATATCCCCGCGTTTGGGGGCTATCTTGGCATGGGTTTCCTGGAAGAACTCGCGCGAGTCGGTATCGGACGGGGCCCGATGCTCGTGGTAGGCTGACCAGGCGATGACTTCGGCTTCCGTAGGGTGATGCTTCGCGTTCTTCTGGATCCAAGCCAGGATTTCGGTGTCGCTCTTGCCGGCGGCGAGCTGCTTTTTAAGCGGTTCGGCGCTGATGCCGACGAATTCGAGGAAGCGCTGATCCAGGGGGCAGTTGTAATGATACTCGCCGTGTTTGCCGGCGACCGTGGCGCGGCCTTTGTCGAGCATGCGGGGCAGGACAACATAACCGCCCAGCCGCACACGCGGGCTGCGAGGCGGACGTTGAGTTAGATCAGGAGGATTTTTCAGAGCCATAGATTGCGTTTAATTGTTAATTGTTAATTGTCGGTTTGCACTCGCTTCGTGAAAGCGGCCCTCTGCCGCATCCACGAGTTCGCTGACTAAGATGCCGTCAACCCGCCGGAATGCAAGCGAGACCGCGAACCCGAGAACCTGCCGGACGTGAAGCTGTCGGAGTGCGCCCGTCCCCGGGCGCAGCGGGTAACAATTAGCGCCTGATTCGGGATGTTCGAATGGCTTGGCCCAATCAGAACCTGCCGTCCGCGCCCTCGGGTGCGGCAGCAATCGCGAATGAGCCGGCTTTCGGAAGTTGCTGCGTCCGGAGCCGTGCGCCTTCCAGATTCTTTGCTCGGAGCCGGAACGCCTATGGGCTAGATTGCGCGGGGAATGAACGAGCCTCAGTATCTGGTCGGCATCGACCTGGGAACGTCCAACTGCGCCATGGCCTGCATCGATCCGGCGCGGGGACCGGATGCGCCCGTGGTCGATTTTCCGATTCCGCAGTTGCAGCAGGCTGGGGGCACTGCGGCCCGTCCGTTGTTGCCGTCGGCCCTGTATTTGCCAAGCCCGCACGAGTTGCCGGCCGAGGCCCTGCGGCTGCCTTGGGACCCGGCAGCGGAAGGGGGGGCGGACTTGCCGATGGTCATCGGGGAGTTCGCGCGCTGGCAGGGGGCGCGGGTGCCGGGACGCTTGATTGTATCGGCCAAGAGCTGGCTGTGCCATGCGGGGGTCGATCGGACCGCGGCGATATTGCCGTGGGGCGCGCCGGCTGAAATTCAAAAGCTCTCGCCGGTGCAAGCCTCAGCGCGCTTGGTGGCCCATATGGCCCGGGCATGGGATCACGCACACCCGGAAGCGCCGCTGGCCCGACAGGAGGTAGTCATCACGGTGCCGGCCTCCTTCGACGAGGCGGCGCGGTCGTTGACCGTCCGCGCGGCGCGCGACGCGGGCTTGGAACGGTTCACTCTGGTGGAGGAACCGCAGGCGGCCTTTTACGATTTCACCGCGCGGCACCGCCAGGATCTGGCTGTGGCGCTGGAGGCGGTTCGGCTGGCGCTGGTGGTCGATGTGGGCGGGGGGACCTCGGATTTCACGTTGGTGCAGGTTGGAGCAACTCCTTCGGGGCCGGCGTTGAGGCGGATTGCGGTCGGGGAGCATCTGATGCTGGGGGGCGACAACATGGATGCCGCGCTGAGCCGCAAAGCCGAGGAACGCATGCTGGCGGCAGGCCGGAAGCTCAGCCCGGCCCAATGGAGCCAACTGGCGCAGATGGCGCGAGTGGCCAAGGAATCCTTGCTCAGCGGCAACGGCCCGGATCAATATAACCTGTCGGTGGTCGGCGAGGGAAGCCGGCTGGTAGGGCGCTCCCTCTCGACTCACCTGACGCGCGAGGAGGCCGAGCGGATCATCCTGGCCGGCTTTTTCCCGGCGTGCGGTCCGGAGGAATCGCCCAGCCGCGGCGGGCGGGTGGCATTGCAGGAGCTGGGCCTGCCGTACGCGCAGGACCCGGCAATCACGCGGCATTTGGCGGCCTTTCTGCGGGCGCATGGATCGGCGGGGCTGGCCGCCCTCGACGGCGGGGAAGCCCCAAGCCAAGGCGGGCGGAAGCCGGGGCTGCCGCGGCCCGACGCGATTTTGCTGAACGGGGGTGTGTTCAACTCGGTGAAGATCGCGGCCAGGCTGGTGGAGGTGGTGTCCGGCTGGTGGCCGGGGCAGCCTCCCGTGCCGCTGCTGCGGCACGAGTCGCTGGAGCTGGCGGTGGCGCGAGGCGCGGCCTATTACGGGCTGGCGCGGCGAGGTCTGGGCCGGCGCATCGCCGGCGGCGCGGCGCATGCGCTCTATGTGGGGCTCGAAACGAGGGGCGGCGAAGGGCCGCTGGCCCTGTGCGTTATTCCCCGCGGCCAGGAAGAGGGAGAAAGCATCGATTTGGGCGGCCGGGTATTTCACCTGGCCGTGGGCCAGCCGGTGCGGTTCCCGCTGTTTTCGACCACGTCGGATCGGTTTGAAAAATCGGGCGAGGTGGTTCCCGTAGCGGAGGACATGGAACCGCTGCCGCCGATTCACACCGTGTTGAAGGGCGCGGGAGCGTGCGGCGATGTGCCGGTGCATTTGCGCGCAACGCTGACGGAGATTGGGACTTTGGAGTTGTGGTGTGTGTCCGAGACCGGGCGGGAGCGATGGCGGTTGGAATTTGAGTTGCGCGGAGCCGAATCGAGCGAGGCCCCTGCAGTTGTCGAGCCGATGCCCGCCGGGTTCGACGACGCGCGGTGGCTGGCGGCGGCGATATTCGGCGGCAAGCGGCCCCCGCCCTCAAGCCCCTCCGCGGGCGGGGCAAAACATCACCATGCCGGGGCGCGGCCGGCCGATCCGAAGGATGCGAGGCAGCTTTGGCCGGGCCTGGAGCGGACGCTGGGGCCGCGGGAGGAATGGCGGCCGCCAGTGCTGCGAGAGTTGTGGAGCACGCTTTACGCCGGGGCGGCCAAGCGCCGCCGCTCCGCCGAACATGAGCGGGTCTTTTTTCAATTGCTGGGCTACAGCCTGCGGCCCGGGTTCGGCTATCCGCTGGATGAATGGCGCTGCGAGCAGACCGCGAGCCTCTTTGAGCAGAGCGTGGAGTTCCACAAGGAGAAAGCCGTCTGGAAAGAGTTTTGGATTCTGTGGCGGCGCATCGCCGGCGGCTTGAGTCCGGCGCGGCAGGAGGAACTCTGGGGTTATCTCAAGCCGCAGCTTGCGGCGCGGATTCCGCCCCAAGCCCCCAAGAACATTCCTCGCCCGAAGGGGGTGCAGCCCGAGGACCTGGACGAGATGGCGCGCCTGGCGGCCGCGCTGGAACACCTCGGGGCGGCGGACAAAACCGAATTGGGCGGATGGATTGCCGCCCGGATTCGGTCGAGCGAGTCAGCGGCAGGTCCCTGGGCCTGGGCCCTGGGCCGGCTTGGAGCCCGGGCGCCAATCTACGGCAGCGCCCACAAGACCATCGCTCCGGATCAAGCCAAAGACTGGGTCAGCCTGCTGCTCGAGCCGAGACAACTGCGGCTGGAGGGCGCCCTGTTTGCGCTCACGCAGTTGGCCCGCCGCACCGGAGACCGGACGCGGGATCTGGACGAAACGAGCCGCCGCCGGGTTTTAGAGGCGTTGCGCTCAGCCAACGCCTCGCCGTCGTGGGAACGCATGGTAGCCGAAGTGGTGGAACTGGGGGCTGCGGACAAGGCGCGCGCCCTGGGGGATACGCTGCCGGTAGGGTTGAAGCTTGTGGAAGAACGTGGAGCGTAGAGCGTGGAGCGTGGCGCGTTAGAGCGTTAAAACGTGGAAAGGGAACCTGGGCGGCACGCGGAGCCCGCTCCACGCTCCACGCTTCACGCCCCTTCCTTCAGGTCCTCGCCGCCTAATTTGCGATAGAGGGTGGCGAGGCTGACGCCGAGCAGCAGGGCGGCCTTTTCCTTGTCTCCGCCGCTCTGCTCGAGGGCGCGGTTCAGGTGGGCCAGTTCTTGTTCGCGCATGTACGACTTGAGCGGTTGGACCGGCTCTTGTGAGACCGAAGCGCCATCACCCTCGGCGCTGACTCGTAGCGGGTAAAGCGCGGAGGCCGGAACCTCGGGCAGGACGGCGGTGGCTTTCGAGTCCACCAGTTCGGGATGGCTGGCTTTGACGCTCTCAACCACGCTCGGGGGCAGATCGGTGGCCTGGATGATCTCGCCGTCGCAGAGGGTTGCCGCCCGTTCGATGGCGTTTTCCAACTCGCGGACATTGCCCGGCCAATTGTAGGCGCAGAGAATATCCATCGTCTGACGGGTCAACTGGAAGGCGCGCTTGGCGCGGCCTTCGAGTTTGAGCTTGAGGAAATGGGCCACCAGCAGGGGGATGTCGTCCCGGCGTTCGCGCAGGCTGGGCAGCGGGATCGGAATGACATTGAGGCGGTAGTAGAGGTCTTCGCGAAAAGTCCCTTCCTTGATTCGCTTCTCGAGCGGTTCATTCGCGGCGGCGACCACCCGCACGTTGACATAAACCGGAGTATTGTCCCCCACGCGGCGAATCTCCCGCTCCTGGAGCACGCGCAAGAGCCGGCTTTGAAGCACGGGCGACATCGAGCCGACTTCATCCAGGAAAATGGTGCCGCCGTCGGCTTCCTGGAACAGGCCCTTTTTGTCGCTGATGGCCCCGGTAAAGGAGCCGCGGCGGTGCCCGAACAGTTCGGATTCCAGCAGGTTCTCAGGCAGGGCGCTGCAATTGATGGGCACAAACGGGGCGAACTGGCGGCGGCTGTTGAAATGGAGAGCGCGCGCCACCAGTTCCTTGCCGGTGCCGCTCTCCCCCAGCACCAGGATGGTGCTGTCGGTGTCGGCCACCCGCTCGATGAGCTTGAAGACCTGCTGCATCTTGGACGAGGTGCCGACGATCTGGCTGAACTGGTATTTTTTCTTGAGCTGCTTGCGCAGGAACGCCGTCTCGTTGATGGCAGCGTTATAGGAGAGAGCGCGCTGAACGCAGAGCCTCAGCTCGTCCACCTTGAAGGGCTTTTCCAGGTAATCAAACGCCCCGTGCTTCATCGCGTCAACCGCCGTCTCGATGGTGCCAAATCCCGTAATGACAATCACTACCGCCGGGGGAACCAGCTCGCGGGCTTTCTTCAGGATCTCCAGGCCGTGCGGGCGGGTCTTGTCCAGATAGAGGTCCGTGATAACCAGGTCGGGCAAATGGGTGCCCAGCGCCGGGATGGCGGCGTTGATACTGGCGAATGGAAAGACCTCATGCCCCTCACGACGGAGCAGATCCGAAACCATCTGCACCATCGTCAACTCGTCGTCCACCAATAAAACTTTGGCCATTAAGCCAGAGGCTAAACCACAAATACGCCCTCCCGCAAGTGCAACGTGATCGGTCGATTCCCACAGGGCAAGCTTCGGAGTGCCCCCATCCTCACCGATGGCGATTCCACGCGAGCGCCAACGGCGAGACGGCCAGGTCCGCCAGCGGGAACTGGAGGAAGGCGCCGAGCACCAGCCAAAGCCACAGCTCGGGGTGGTGGAGCGCGATGCAGGCCAGGGCCGCATAACCGCTTACGAAAAGGCCGCACGCCAGCCAACCCCCGACCATCCATGCGATCGCCGCCACCGTGGTGGTGTTTCGACGCAACCCTAAAGTGAAGCCGGCTATCGAGACGGCAACTTTTGCGGTCAGGCACGCCGCGAGAATCGGCGTGAGCCAAGGCAACAGCCGGCTCCTGAAGCTATCGTCCACCTTGGCCCAGAAGACCAGGCTGAACACGCAAAGCAACAGAGCCAATTTCGTGAGGCTGACTGCCGTAAGAATCCAACGACGTCCCGTCAGGCCCGCCGCCATTCCGCCCACCAGGTTTTTCCAGGTGACGAGGACCAGGAAGATGAATACCAGCCCGAAGCCGACGACCCAGGCCATCGGTCCCCCGGCGGCAGCCAGGTTGGGATTGGAAGGCAAGCTGCCTTTGCTCAGGAGAGCCAGGAAACAGACAGCCCCGACGGCCATGAGCAGCCAGGTCAAGACGCTCGTCGCCAAGGCCATCGCCAATTTCGCCATGATGAAACCGCCGTTGGTCATCGGCCGAACGCTGATGAAAACCGGGAGTGTGAGGCTTGCGTTGGCGAGATCGAAGTTAGCCATGCCCTGCCCCATGGCGCCGCCAATCGCCAGCGGGACCAGCACCATGATGCTCAAAAGCGCTTCCGGCGGAGGGGCCGCTCCTGCCAGCCGTTTCACAACGGCACCAATAAGCAGAATAGCGAGGATGGACGCGACAGCAATGCTCGGAAGCGCCAATCCCAGCCTGCGCCATTCCAGCCAGAACTGCGCCCCGAAGGCCGACCCAAACCTCTTGCGCCGGATCCAGAGTCCCGCCAGGCGATTCTCGCTCCAAGGCTTGAAAACCAAAACCGTTCCTTCCCAACTTCCTTGCCGCATGAGGCTTAGGCCCATCCACGCCACCGGCACGGCGGACACCAGCATTGCCGCCGCCATGGCCCATTGCATCGCGGGGGACGGATGGATGGGCATCACCGGCAGGATCGCGACAAGCAAGTGGACCACAGCCACCACAATCAAGATCAGCGACCGGGTCTGGAGCAGCGGCAGGCTCCACGTCACCGCCTGCATCCACCAGAAAAAGGAGAGCAGCATCATCAAGGCCCATACCGAGTCGAACGGGGGAAAGGGCCCGAGGGGTTTCAGAACGAATTCGCTCCAGACAAGGAGGATCGGGGACGTGATCACCCCCCCAAAAACCATCGGCGTCAGCACCAGCCGCGCGGTGCTCACGGGCTTAAGCAGCAGCCGGCCGGGATAGCCGACCTTCGCCTTGCCGGCGTCCAATTCCACATAGGCGCAGCACATGAGCAATTGAAGGTAGGCGGTGATGAAACAGCACCACGATACCAGAAGCAGCACGGCCCCGAGGACTTCGGACGCGCCGTGCTGCTTGCAGTGGACGCAGAAAAGGCCGGCGGCCAAGGCGGCCGCTTGCAAGCCGAACTTCCCCGAGTGCCGGCCCCAGATTTCCCAGAGCATCGCCCCGAGAGTTGTTCTCCACATCCAGGCGATCGCCGTCATGCTTCAGCTTCCCTTTCCCCCGGCCCGCGCCACCATAATCTCATCCAGCGTCGGCGTTCGTTCCTCCACCACTCGAGCCCCAATCCCAGCCGCCGCCGCCTCCAAATCCAGCCGCGATCCGCCGAAAAGCACCCGCCATTCCGAACCGTATCCCGCCACCGCGTGCGCCCCGGCCAGGATTGGCGCCCCCGACCGTGGCTCCGCAAAAGCCAGCACCGCCAGAATATGGCCGCGCCGCACCTCCTCCGTCTTCCCGTTCAAAATCACACGCCCGCGCTGAAGCATGACCAAGTGGTCCGCAACCCGTTCCACCTCGTCGAGCAGATGCGACGAGAAAACCACGGTTCGCCCTTCCTCAGCCACCATGCGAATGATCGCCTCCAGAATGTCCCGCCGGACCACCGGATCCAAACCCGAGCTCGGCTCGTCCAAAATCAGCAGCTCCGGGCGATAGGCCAGCGACGTCAGCAGCCCTATCTTGGCCTGCTGCCCCTGCGACAACGTCTTGATCTTCTGTGTCGGGTCCAGTTGGAACTGCTCCAAAAGCTGCGCCGCATACGACTCGTCCCAGGCAGGATAAAACGCCTGGGTATAGCGCATAAACTCGTTCACCCGCATCCAGCCCGGCAGGTCGCGCCGCTCCGACAAATAGCCCAGCCGGCCCAGCACCCCGACCGGATCACCCACCGGATCGAGCCCAAAAACCCGCACGCTGCCGGCTTGGGCCTTGAGCGACCCCAGCAGATGTTTGATCAGCGTGGTCTTGCCGGCGCCGTTTTCGCCGACCAACCCCAGCACGCTGCCGCGCGGCACGAACACCGACACGTCATCGAGGGCGGCCCGAGTTCCGAAACGGCGCGACAGGCCGCTGACAGCGATGACGGCCTCAGCCGAGGAGGGAGAAGGGAATTTCATTTCAACACCTCCGGTTGCAGGGCCGCATCCCGCTCGCGCACGAGCGTGATGACATCTTCCAGGCTCACATCCAGATGGCGGGCATGCGTGAGCAACACCTCGACCGGCTCGGCAAGGAGCCGGAGCTTCTCGCGCCGAGGTAGCACCGGCTTGCCCTGCGCCACCGTCGTGCCGGACCCTTGCCGCATGTTGAAGATCCCCTCGCGCTCGAGCTCCAGATAGGCGCGCGCCACCGTGTTCGGATTGATCCGCAGTTGCTCCGCCAGCACGCGGATGGGAGGGACATCATCGCCGGGCTTCAGCCGCCCCGCAGCCATGAGGTATTTGATTTGTTCGACGATCTGCTGGTAGATCGGCGTGCCGTCCTGCATCGAGATTCGAAGTTGCATACCATCGTATCCGCCGCCACGCCCAAACCGGGCGGGTGATTAAGTGTATTGGTTATATAGTACAATGATACAACGAGTCAAGCAGGATATTTCGGTGACAGTTACTGGACGCCAACGCGATAAAAGAAAGGGCCGATGCCTACCGCATTGGTGTCTGTGTAGCTGGTCGTGCCCGGCTGGCCGATAATGTTGCTCCGAATGGTCGAGAACGCCGGCTGCGGCCCCAGGTTGGTGCTGCGTTGGAGGAAGTAGGTGATGTTCGCTACGCTCTGCCAGCCAACGACCAGAGTGGCCGGGCTATTCGTCCGAACGGGCGACACCATGGCCAAAACCGAGGAGAGGTTGGTTGGATTCAAGCCCGCAACCCAATCCTGATAGACGTTGAATCCGGAACAAGTGACCGGCAACCAATAGCAGCGGGAAGGCCAACTGCTTTCAGCCCCACCTGCCCGGACAAAGACGAGATAGAGGCGACGATCCTGAGGTTTCCTGCTTGTATTAAGAAAAGAGGGCCGCCGATGCCACGGCGACGACGAGCCAGGCCGGCAAGCCTCCGCGTTTGCAGGCGATTTTCTATGCCGGGAATAGCCGCAGCACCGCCGTCATCAACCGCGAGACCGTGACAGTCGGCGAGCGCGCCGGTGCCTATACCGTGCTCGCCATCGAGCCCAACTCGGTTACCCTCACGTCGGCAGGCGGAGCAAAAATCATTTTGCAACTCGACGAAACGAAACGGTACCGCGATCAACCACAGCCAATGGTGAGGGCGGCACTAGCGCGGTAGATCGCTCCGGGACACTGGATGCGCTGCCGGTGGTGGAGGCTGCCAACGGCGCAGGTCGGTTGCCAACAGGGAAGCCACCCGCTGAAGCAGGCGATCCGATGGATAATCCGGCTTCGAAGCAACCAATTTCATTGCAGCAACCCTACCGAACCGGCTCAGTGGAATGTCGGCGCGTTTGATCTGGAGACTCGCAGTGCTTGGAACGGATAAGCTGCCACCCGCTGCCAAGGCCGTTCGCATACGTCTCCCGCTCGAACCTGGCAACGGACACTGGTCTGAGTCGAATTCAATTCCCATAATCCCTAACTATCGCGCTTCGGGGCTTTGCCATGTATCAATCACCTCACTGTCGTCAGACAGTGCTCTATCGGCTGGAAACACCAAAGCTTTAGCCGATTCTCCAGAGGTCTGCTTCTCCTTTCCCTCAACGCGGCACCAATCTTTTCGTCTAGCAGCCTGTCGGACTTAGCCGGAAACTTTTTTTGAACGGAATTGAGGGTGGAAGGATCGGATCGTTATGGCCGCACGATTCGTCAACATAGATCGGGACACACCGCTGTTGCTTGCGCCC